>Ga0209187_1000356_pt1 | contig 86804 bp, 72 predicted proteins | sample BantaG_FD_187430 | JGI IMG/M metagenome (GOLD analysis project Ga0209187, IMG submission 187430) | Marine algal microbial communities from Bantry Bay, Ireland - BantryBay_4 metaG (SPAdes) (version 2) | ecosystem: Host-associated > Algae > Red algae > Unclassified | place: Bantry Bay, Ireland...
ACGGCGCAGTCGCCATAGACGAGTGGTCGACCGTCGGGCAGCACGAAGAAGAAGCAACTGCTGAGTACCCCCGCACGGGGGTCGACGCCGAGTACCCGAAGCCCCGCCCGCAGCACATCGGCGGTGGTCCGTGACGCGCCCGCCACGCAGGCATCGGCCTGGCCGCACTTGACCATGAGCGCGGCGATTGCGAGTGGATCATCGAGGTCGACGGGTTTGTGCAGCATCGCTGCAGCTTGTTCGACCTGCCGGGACCGGTACGCGGACGCATCGTCGATCACCGTGGCTTGGACCAGCCCACGTGCGTTCAGCTCGGCAGCCGCATCATGGGCCCGCTGGTCCGAGCCGTCGGCGAGCACCACTCGGCGAGGACTCGCTGCGGCGCGCCGGTTCCAGTCTTCGAGAACCGTCACCGGCAGGCGGCGGAACGAATCATCCCTTGCCCTGCCATGGAATGAAAACCGACTCGAGCAGGCGAACAATCGCATCCATGGCCACGCCGATGATGGCGATGATGACAATCGCAACAACGATGACGTCGAGTCGCGAGAAGTTCTTGGCTGTTTGGATCATCGCCCCGAGCCCTTGCTTGACGCCGAAGAGCTCGGCTGCCACCAGGGTTCCCCAGCTGACACCCAGGGCGACACGCAGGCCGGTGAAGATCTCCGGCAACGCATTGGGAACCAGCACGGTCCGCAGTAGCTGCGGTTTGGAAGCACCCAGCGCGTAGGCGGCACGGACCTTGGACAGTGGCGCGTTACGCACCCCAGCCCGGGCAGCAATGATCATGATCCAGACGGAGGCGAAGATGAGCAGCGGTACCGCAGTCGAGTCGCCGATACCGAAGATCAAGCCGAACAGTGTCACGAGCGCGAGCGGGGGTATGACTCGGAATCCCTCGACCATTGGATCGAGAAAGCCTCGGGCCCTGCTCGACAGTCCCATCGCCAGCCCGAGTGGAATGCCGAACAAGCAACCCCAGAACATGCCGCGCAACACCCGCCACACGCTGGACCAGATATGGGTCCAGATCGTGATGCCCTGGTAACCATCGGCGAACAGGCCAACAGCAGCGTTCCACGTATCGCGCGGTGAGGGGAAGGTCAGCGGCGAGACGATCTGGGTGTAGCTGTCGACGTCGCACTCCGACGACAACGAACACAGTCGAAAGATCTCGCGATCGCTGGCTCCGGCTTCGACCGTCGACTTGAAGTCAGCGGGAAATCCCCACGCTCTGGTGGTCACATACCAGGTGAGAAGTGCAAACAAGGCTCCGGCAATCGCCCACCTGGGCAACGAACGCACGGCACCCGCATCGCCGAAGGTCACCGTCTTGTTGTCTGAACGCTTGGTTCGCTTGCCGCTCGACGGGACAGTGTCGTCGGCGAGTGTCGCTGCAGTGGCAGGTATCACGCCATTTCCCTTCCCATGATCTCTTCTTCCATCGCCCAGATGAAGCTCAGAATTTCTTCGCGCACTTCGATGAATTCTGGGCTGTTCTTGATCTTTCGAGAGTCTTCGGTGAGTGCACGCTCGGCGAAGGGCAGGTCGTAGACCTTTTCGATGCGGCCCGGGCGAGGTGCCATGACGAAGCAGGTGTCGCCGAGCAACAGTGCTTCTTCGACGCTGTGGGTCACCATGACGATGCTCTTTCCGGTGTCGTTCCACAGATTGAGAATGAGCCCCTGCATCTTCTCTCGGGTCAACGCATCGAGCGCGCCGAGAGGTTCGTCCATCAGCATCATCTCGGGATCATTGGCCAACGTGCGCGCCAGCGCCACTCGTTGCTGCATGCCACCAGACAGCTCATAGACCTGCTTGTCGCCGAAGCCGCCAAGGCCGACCACGTCGAGTAGTCGTCCGACTTCGGGTTGAAACGTGGAAGCTTTCTGGCCACGCATGCGCGGCCCATACGAGATGTTCTTCGCCACCGAGAGCCACTCGAACAGTGCTCCTTGCTGAAAGACCATGCCGCGCTCAGAGCTCGGGCCGACGATCTCGTCGCCGCCAAGAGTCACGCTGCCGCTCGTGGGAGCGAGAAAGCCGGCAATGATGTTCAGCAACGTGGTCTTCCCGCAGCCGCTGGGTCCGAGCAGGGTGAGCATCCGCCCTCCGTCGAGCTCGAACGAAATATCGCTGAGCGCATGGACCGAGTCCCCCTTGGGGACTTGGTACACCATCTCTACATTCTTGACGACTAGCGGCTTCACAGCGTCAACTCCCCCTGGTTGTATTACCCCGGTAACAGCAATGGGCGCTGACGACAAAAGTCACCAGCGCCCCAGATACTGCTTTTTATGTTCGAGTTCTCTCGAGCCGTTTCAGGACTGAGCGGCTTCGAGGAACGAGGTGTCGATGAACTGCTGATAGTCATCGGCAACGGCATCGACTTGGCCCTGCTCCTCGAAGAAGGTGAGCTGCTCGAGCATGACCGAAGCAACTGCGCTGCCCAACCAGTCGTCGCTCAACTGGTCATCGACCGAGGGGAAGGTGAACCAGGTTGGGCCGGAGAGGAAGTTTCCGACATCTTCCATACCCGCAGCCTCGGCAATGGTCGGGTTGTAGGTGTCGGGGTCCGAGGCCCACAGGTCGTTGTACTCTGCGTTGGCACGCAGGAAGTTGGTTACGACATCAGGATTTTCTTCGCCGAAATCGTTGCGCACCGCGTTCACGTCGTAGGTCTTGATACCGACCTCGTCGGCGGTTTCTTGACCGGTCAGCAAGGGAACACCGCCAGCTTCTTCCATCGTCACCAGGGCGCCGCCGAAGGCGCAGCCGACCTCGATCTGACCAGCGGCAAACGCCGCTGCGGTTGAGTCGCTGCTCTCGTGGGGCAAGATCTCGACGTCGTCCTGCGAAACACCCAAGAAGTCGAGCGTGCTCAGAAGCTTGTAATGGGTCACGTTGCCGATCGGGGTGAGGATCGTGGCACCGGCAAGCGTCTCAGCCGCATTCTCTCGGGTGTAGCCCAGGTCGCCGGAAACAATGCAGTTGTCAGCGTCGGCGTAGCCAACCGCCACACCAATCATGGAGATCGGGGCGCCGTTCGTGGCCTTGACGGCGAATGGCGTGAGACCGATCGAGTAGGCGATGTCGACGTCTTCTGAAATCATGGCATCGGCCATGGCGCCGCCGTCGGGGAAGGGAATCCATGTGATCTCTTCGGCGCCCATCGCGGCCGCAAAGCTGCCGTCGGTCTGGCCGATCTGAGGTGGTAGTGGCCAGCCGGCGAAGTAGCCGACGTTGACATTGTCGATGATCGTTTCGCCGTCTCCAGCATCGCTACTGGTCTCGGAGTCGCTGCCGCCGCACGCAGTGGCGAAGAGCGCCAGCATGGCGAGTATGGCTAGGAGTTTCTTCAATGGATTACCTTCTGTTCGGATCTCGACACGACTGCCGGCGAGACTATGGACATTGATAGCACGAATAGTGTGCGCGCAGACGGCATCGTTGCTCGTGAATCTGCGCATCAGCGGTTGCCGTCGAGCCAATCATCGACTCGGTCGACGATTTGATCGACTCGGCTGAGCAGGTCGTCGAGGACTTCGCGATCGGCAATCAGCGGCGGCGAGAGCACCAGCATGGCGGCGCCGCGGTCGTCGGGGCGGATCATCACCTTGGCATTGCGAACGAAACCAGCCATGACGCCGGTCTGCAAGGCTTGGGCCTCTTCGTCGGAAAGCGCCACGCCATTGGCACGGTCCTTGCAGAATTCGACCGCATAGAAGTAGCCGGTACCGCGCACGTCGCTCAGGCATTTGTGGCTGGCCATGATCTGGTTCAGGCCGTTCTTGAAGTAGTCCTCGTTGTCGAGCACGTTCTCGAAGACTCGTTCTTCTTTCATGGCCCGCATGTTGGCCACTGCCACCGCAGTGGCAACTGGGTGGCCGCCAAAGGTCGAACCGTGGTTGAAGAAGCCGGCGTCGGACTCCCAGATCGCCTCGACGAGAGGAGTGCGAACCATGACGCCGCCCAGCGGCTGGTAGGCGCTGGTCACGCCCTTGGCGAAGGTGATCATGTCGGGCACGACGCCGAAGCGTTCGCTGCCGGTGAAATGGCCGAGTCTGCCGAAGGCATTGATGACCTCGTCGGCGCAAAGCAGGATGCCGTATTTGTCGCAGATGCGACGAAGCTCCTGCCAATAGCCATCGGGAGGCACCACTGCGCCGCGCCCGTTCTGTACCGGCTCGGCAATGACCAGGGCAACCGTGTCGGGCCCTTCGGCCAGGATCTGCGCCTCGACCGCTTGGACACACGCCAGATCAGCGGCGGTGCCGCCGGCGGGGATCTCGTCGTGGCAAGTATTCATCACATGGCGAACGCCGTCCCACATCATGGGACCGAAGTGAGTCTTGAACTTGGGGATGCCGGTCACCGCCAAGGTGCCCAAGGTGGTTCCGTGGTAGGCCCATTCACGGGCAATCACCTTGTAACGGCCGGTGTCGCCCTGGCTGTAGTGATAGTTGCGAGCGAACTTGAGCGCGGATTCGACCGCCTCGGATCCCGAGTTCACGAAGAAGACCTGGTCGATGTCACCGGGTGCTTGTTCGGCGATCATCGCTGCGGCTTCGATGGCCGGCGGATGCGAGAAACCCCACGTCGGGAAGAAGGCCAGCTTCTCCATCTGCTTCATCGCTATCGCAGCAAAGTCCGCTCGACCATGACCCATGTTGGTGCAGAACAGACCGGCGAGACCGTCGAGATATTTTTCCCCGTCGGTATCCCAGACGTAGCAACCCTCGCCCCGGTCGATCACCGCGTGGTTATCGGCGTTCCAGACCGAACCTTTGGTGAAGTGAGGCAACAAATGCGCCTTGGCCAAGGCCCGCTCGTCGGTAGATGGTGCCATCACTCCCCCTCTGGAATCACTGGCCTCGTTGGTGTGGGCAATGTATCACTGATCTGTTATACCGTCTAGCCCCTGCGTGAAGGTCTCTAACAGCTTTGATCTTCGCGTACCATGTGACGTCTACCTCCGGAGCGTGGCCCCCAATGCGTGAACTTCCCACCGAAGCCAGAGTCGTTGTCGTTGGCGGCGGCATCGTTGGCGCCAGCATCGCTTACCACCTGGCGACCAAGGGCGTCACCGATGTGGTGTTGCTCGAGCGCAACACGTTGACGAGCGGCACCACCTGGCATGCAGCGGGACTGGTTGCACAATTACGCGCTACCCAGAACATGACTCGGCTGGCGTCCTATGGCGCCGAGTTGTACGAACAGCTGGAGCTCGATGGATTTCCCACCGGCTTCAAGCGCACCGGTTCGATCGCCGTTGCGGACAACGAAGAGCGACTAGAAGAGCTTGTGCGTGGCGCGGATATGGCTAGCTGCTTCGATATCGATATCCAACAGGTCGATGTCGATACCTTGGCGGGTCACTGGCCGCTCATGCACACCAACGATCTGATCGGTGGTGTGTGGGTGCCCCGCGATGGTCAGACCAGTCCGGTCGATACCACCATGGCGCTGGCCAACGCCGCCAAGCAGCTGGGGGCTCAGATCTTCGAGACTACCGAGGTGGCCGACATCATCACCGGGCGCGCCGGTTCTCGCGCACGCGCATCCGGCGTGCGCACGACCGATGGTCATGAGATCACCGCCGACGCAGTGGTCACCTGTGCAGGTCTGTGGTCGCGTCATCTTGCGGCCAAGGCCGGCGTGAGTATTCCGCTGCACGGATGCGAGCACTTCTACCTCGTCACCGAGCACATCGACGGCCTGGGGCACGGCTTGCCGACCCTGCGCGATCCCGGAAGCAACACCTACATCAAGGAAGAGACCGGCCGGCTACTCGTCGGCTTCTTCGAACCAGTGGCCAAGCCCATCGATGCGCCTGAACTGCCCGCCAAGCCGTTCGTGCAGCTCGATGACGACTGGGATCATCTGGCGCCACAGATTGAAGCCGCCATTCATCGCATGCCGATCATCGGCGAGACCGGCATCCGGCTGTTCTTCAATGGGCCCGAGAGTTTCACCCCCGACGACGCGTACATCTTGGGCGAGACACCCGAACTGCGGAACCACTTCACCGCCAGCGGCTTCAACTCGGTGGGTATTCAGTCGGCGGCCGGTGCGGGGCGGGTCCTGGCCGACTGGATCGTCGACGGCCATCCGCCGATGGATCTCGGCGACGTCGACGTGCGTCGCTTCCATCCGTTCCAAGGCAACCGCAAGTACGTGCGCGACCGGGCGACCGAGACACTCGGGCTGCTCTACGAAATGCACTGGCCCTATCGCCAGAAGGACACTGCCCGAGGGGCTCGCCGGTCGCCGCTGCACGACGAGCTCGTCGCCGCCGGGGCATGCATGGGCGAGAACACCGGATGGGAACGGCCCAACTGGTACGCACCGTCCCCCGCGCTTGCCGAATACGAGTACTCCTACAAACGCCAGAACTGGTTCGAATACTCCGCCGCCGAACATCGTGCAACCCGAGAAGGCGTTGCGCTGTTCGACCAGACCTCGTTCTCCAAGTTCGAGGTGCAGGGACCCGGCTCGCTGACCGCCATGAATCGCATCTGCGCCAACGATGTCGACGTGGCGCTCGGTACTTCGGTCTATGGCGCGTGGCTCAACGAGCGGGGCGGCATCGAAGCAGACCTGACCGTCACGCGCACCGGCGAAGACAAGTTCTTCGTCGTGACTTCGGTCGCAACCCAGACTCGCGACTTCGATTGGCTGACGCGCTGCCTGCCGGCCGATGGATCGGCACTGGCGACCGACGTGACCTCGGCGTACTCGGTGTTGGCGATCATGGGTCCGAACGCTCGGGCGTTCTTGCAGTCGGTCACCGACGCCGATCTCGGCAACCAGGCCTTCCCCTTCGGCACCTCGCAACCGATCGATGTCGGCTACGCCACCGTCACGGCGCTGCGCATGACCTACGTCGGTGAACTCGGTTGGGAGCTCTACGTGCCGAGCGAGTTTGCAGCTCATGTCTATGAGACCTTGGTCGACGCCGGCGCCGAGCACGACTTGGTGCACGCCGGGTATCACGCATTGGACTCCTTGCGGCTCGAAAAGGGCTACCGCCATTGGGGCCACGACATCACCGACGAAGACTCGCCGTTACAGGCTGGCCTGTCGTTTGCCGTGGCGTGGGACAAGCCCGGTGGCTTCATCGGCCGCGACGCTCTGCTTGCGCAGAAAGAAGCGGGGCTGGACCGGCGACTCGTGCAGTTCAAGCTCGATGATCCCGAGCCACTGCTCTACCACGACAATCCGATCTACCGAGATGGCGTGCTCGTGGGCAACACCACGTCAGGCAACTACGGCCACACCGTAGGCTCGGCGCTGGCCATGGGATACGTGAAGTCGCCGGTCGAAATGCCGAGAGACGAAGTCCTCGGGGCCAGCTTCGAACTCCAGGTCAGCGGCAAACGCTACCCCGCTGCGGCAAGCTACCGCTCGTTCTACGACCCGGCGAGCGAACGCCCCCGCCTCTAGTCCATGCGGAGCGGCAACTAGATGAGGCCGGTGATGGGAGTGCCGCCGGTGGGGAGCACTTCGTTGGCGTCGATGGCGAAGCACTCTTCGGCGATGGATGCGTAATAGTCCTCGAAGCGAGCGGTGGCAACCAGATTGCCATCGTCGAGCCGGGACAGGTTCGGGGCTTCGCCGTAGACAGCGCCGCCGCCGGCGCGACTTGCCGGGCTGCTGACCAGCATCGAAGACGCACCGCCATGGTCGGTACCGCCGTCGTTGTTCGTCACCCGACGTCCGAACTCGCTGGTGGTCACGATGGTGGTGTTGTCGAGACGACCGCGTGCATCGAGGTCGTTGACGAACGCCATCGTGGCGTCGTTGAGTTCGGTCATGAGTTCACGATGGCGGTACTCCTGACCGCTGTGGGTGTCGTAGCCGCCCTGCCTGACGTGCATCACCCGAACGCCGACATCGAGGTCGAGCACCTCGGATGCGAATCGGAGTTGTTGACCCAGGTCGGTCCAGGGATAGGTCTCGTCGTCTTCCTGCGGAATCTCACTGAGCGCCTCGGCGAATCGCAGTGTGTCTGCCAAGCCATGCCGAGCGGCTTCGAAACGAGGGTTGTCGTCCGGGGAGGCCACCGACATTGCTCCATAGGTCGTTCGCAACATGTCGAACCATCGTTCGTCTTGGCTGAAGAACCAACTTGCGCCCGGATCCGACAAGCCAACCGTGACCGCTTTCTCCGACGCCAGTGCCGGGCTGGGGCTTCCGGAGAACGAGAGCCCGGTCACCGGGTCGCCGACGTCGAGAACGTCGCACACTCGGCCGCAGAACCCGGTGCGGGCGCGGCTGTCGCGTCCACTGTCACCGCGCCACCAGCGCTGCTCCATTGCAAAGTGTGAGAAGTCGGGATCGTTGCTGCCTACACCGACAACACCAGAGATACCCAGCCCGGCCAGTCCGGCAAGAGCGGGGTGCCAGCCGAAGCCGTTGCCGGCATCGACCAGGTCTTCGTCGGCGCTCATGAGCCCAGGGCGATGATCACGCAGCACACCGCTCTCGAACGGCTGCAGCATCGCCAGGCCGTCGTTGCCGCCCTGCATTTCGATCACGACCAGCCGACCGTTCGGGTCGACTGGTCGACGTGGCTGCGGTTCAACGGCCGACGGGGACATGGGCAGAGAATCGTCGGCCGTCGCGGCCGCAGCTGCGTTCGTGTTTGCTTTCCGCATCGGTGCCGCGCTGCTGCACCCCACGGCACCGGCTGCGCCTGCGCCGCCGAGCAGTGTCAGGAAGCGCCGCCGGTTGAGCACGTGTGCAAGCAGTGCTCGCTCGTCTGATTGGTTGCGAGAAAAGGTGCTCATAGCAGTGAGAACTCCGGAGACGCCATGGCGGTCACGAACAACAACTCGAGGCGATAGTCGAACTCGGAAAAGTTCTGCTCGATCTCATCGAGCGCGGCCCGGGTCGATTCGGAAGGAGCGAAGATGCCGCATCTGGTCAACACCTCGTGGACAGTCGGGGCAACCGAATTGACGACTGCTTCAGGGAGCTCCCAGTCGAGCAGCAGGCTGGTTCGGGCGATCACCTGGCTCGGCGACGACCATCGATCATCCAGGGGCCACCCGGCGACATTGGGTGGGCGCATCGGCATCTGCCCCAGTTGCTCGAGTTGCCAGTGCTTGAGATCTACTTGCTCGATGGCGCGAAACCCCAGAACATTCATCGCCGCCAGGGCCCACTCGAACGGCTGACGCGTGCGGCTGTGTAAAGCCTCGAGGAAGTCTTCACCGCGGATCATGGCGGCAACCAGCGGCTTGATCTCAAGATCGGAGTCTGCGAAGACCTGTGCGAGTTCCGCCCGTCGGCTGTCGCTCAGGTCGGAGCCGACCAGATGGTGATACAGACGAGTCACCACGTGCTCATGGCACGCTTGCAGGCTGCATATGTGGTCGATCAGCGAATCGATGTTCCACCGTTGGCGCTTTCCCATGAAGGCAACCGGCCGGTCGTAGTGTTTCTCTGACTCGAACCGCACCTCTGCGGTCTCCCAATCGACGTGCCAGCCCGAAAAGATCCGGGCAGCGGCTCGTACATCGTCTTCGACATAGCCACCGTCGAGTCCCAACGTGAAGAGCTCCATGAACTCCCGGGCGTAGTTCTCATTCGGGTTGTCGCCGTCGGACCCGGCGCCGTCGAGATACAAAAGCATCGCCGGGTCGGTCGATATCGCCCGCGCCAAGTCGCGAAAATTACCGAGCGCGTGGCGTCGCAGCAGATGGTGCTGTTGCCAACCGAATCTAGGTCCCGACGACTCGATACTCGACGTGAAATGGGTGTGCCAATACCAGGTCATCCGTTCATGAAGCGGGTTCGTGGCTGCGAGCATTGGGTTGATGTACGCATCGAAGAGCGCCTCGCTGTCGATGTCATCGGCGTCGCCGAACTGGTCGAACAGACCGTCTGGCTCGAGCGCATGGATCTCATCATCTTCCAGTAGCGCGTCGATGAGTCCAGCCGCTCCATCGTCGCGCCAGCGGTCGACATCGCCAGGCTTTGGTCCAAAGCCACAGCGTCGCAGCACGTGTGCAATCTGTTCGTCTTCGATGGCGGACTGTCTCGCCTTCATCGGTGTCTCTCCCGCAGTTGTGGCTGAGACCAAAATGTAAAAGAAGGTCCATGAAGCGAACATGAATGACCCCTTCATGTTGTCTTCATGTTTTGATGCGAGAATGTTCCGATGCGCTTGTTGGTGGTCGAAGATGACGCCGCGCTCGGCCAGATCCTGGTGCGAGGACTCATCGAAGAGGGCTACGCGGTCGACCTTTCGACCGGGGTTGTCGATGCGCGCCACAACGCATCGGTGAACCGTTACGACACGCTCGTGATCGACATCGGGCTACCCGATGGAAACGGTCTCGATCTCTGCTCTGAGTTGCGGTCTGGCGGCAACCAGACACCGATTCTGATGTTGACGGCACGCGACGGATTGAGCGACAAAGTGGGTGGCCTCGACTCGGGCGCCGACGATTATCTGACCAAGCCATTCGACTTTCCCGAGCTCACCGCTCGGGTTCGCGCCCTGACCCGCCGTCCTCCCGACACCCACAAGCCGCTGCTCGAGCATGGCGATATCTCGCTCGACCCCGCATCTCGGCGGGTATGGCGAGGGGCGATCACCGTGCCGTTGACGGCGCGCGAATTCGGTTTGCTCGAACAGATGCTGCGTCGCCCCGATGCGGTGCACAGTCGCACCGAGCTACTCGAGCGCGGCTGGGACACCAACTACGACGGACTGTCGAACGTGGTCGACGTCCATATCGCCAATCTTCGTCGAAAACTCGAGATGCCGGGCCTGCCGCCGGCCATCGAAACGGTACGAGGCGCCGGATATCGTCTCACCCCTGTGCCAGGACCCACCCCGTGAATCTGCGCAAGGTACGCGTGCAGCTCACACTGTTGTTCGGCCTCATGGCAGCTATCGCCGTGGCTGCGATCTCCTGGTTTGCAATCACTCAGGGCCAGCAAGGCATTTTCGATTCAGCCGAGCGCGAGGCCGAACAAGTGGTCAAGGATTTGGCCATCGCTCAGATCAGCGGTGTCGACGACCTCAGCACCTTCCGCAACACGTGGGTGGTCACCATCACCGACGATTGGGAAGATGCATCGCCGATTGCTGATACCCGGGTCGAACCACCGCTGTTCAGCATTGTCAGGTCCTCTCGGTTTCAGCCTGCGTTCACCGAGTTCGAACAGGATGGCCCGTGGCTCGCTTACAGCCAGCCTCGGTCAGACGATCAAGACGACGGCCAGGCCCAATGGGTCGTGAGCGTGATCGATATGTTCGACTTCGAACAAGACGCTTCGCAACTGCGGTGGCGAATCATCATGGCGGCCATTGGCTCGACCGTGATCACGAGCGCAGTCGGCTACTGGCTGGCCGGCCGATCTCTGCGCCCGGCCCGTCTGGCCATGGCCCAACAGCGAGACTTCATTGCCGATGCCGCCCACGAACTGCGCACGCCGCTGGCCGTGATCCAGGCTTCGGCGGGTCACACCCTCAGTCGCGAACGCGATGGCGACGCGTACCGCGAGGCCCTGGGCGAAATCCTCACTGCGACCACGCGAGCAGGTTCCTCGGTGAGCGAGCTACTCGAGCTTGCCCGGCTCGATGCGGGGCAGGCGCAACCACGACTGGCTCCGTTGCGCTGTGATCTGTTGCTCGAAGAAGTCGCCGCCGGAATCCGAATCGACAACTCCGTGGTACAAGCCGACGTGGGCGAGCCCATCGTGGTGGCGGCCGACTATGGCTTGCTGCGCCAGGTGCTCGAGACGCTGTCACGAAACGGCATGGCACGGGCGTCGCTGGTGCAGCTCAGCGCTCGCCCCGTCGGTAACCAGGTCGTGATTCAGATCGCCGACAACGGGCCGGGATTCGACGAAAGCGTGCTTCCGTTCGTGTTCGATCGCTTCCGCCGCGGCGACAGCTTGGGCTCGAGTGGTCTCGGCATGGCAATCGCCAAGAAGATCGTGGAATCACACGACGGCACGATCACCGCCGCCAATGGCGAGACCGGCGGCGCCGTTGTCACCATCACCCTGCCACTGTCGCCCGACCCCCGCTGAGATCTCAGCTGATTGCGGCGAGGGTTTCGGCCAGGGTGTCGACCGTGCGGTCGATGTTCTTGAGCTTGTCGAGGCCGAACAGGCCCAGGCGGAACGTCGAGAAACCTTCGGGCTCGTCGACCTGCAACGGGACGCCAGCGGCGATCTGCATGCCTTGGGCGACAAAGGCCGAACCGTTCTTGATATTCGGATCGCTGGTGTAGCTCACCGTCACCCCAGGCGCACCGAAGCCCGCTGCAGCGACACTTTTGAAGCCACGCTCGTCGAGCAGCACTCGCACCCGATCGCCGAGCTGTTGCTGAGCAGTCTTGGCTTCGCTGTAGCCGAATGCCTTGGTCTCCATCACCACGTCGCGGAAGGCTCGCAGCGCGTCGGTGGGCATGGTGGCGTGATAGGCATGGCCGCCGTTGAGATAGGCGCCCATGATCGAGTGCCATTTGGCGAGGTCACAGGAGAAACTGGTGCTCTGGGTGTCACCCATACGCTCGATCGCCGCTTCGCTGAGCATGACCAAGCCAGCGCATGGTGAGCCGCTCCAGCCCTTTTGAGGGGCCGAGCACAAGATGTCGACACCGAGCGCCTGCATGTCGACCCATATCGCTCCCGATGCAATGCAGTCGAGGGCAAAGAGTGCGCCGACCTCGTGCGCTGCAGCAGCCACGGCGGCGATGTAGCCATCGGGCAGGATCATGCCGGCCGACGTTTCGACGTGTGGTGCAAACACCATGGCGGGCTTCTCGGCTTTGATCGCCGCCACCACATCGTCGATTGCATGAGGAGCAAATGCAGGCGCTACCGGGTCTTGGTCGACCCGCTGTGCCTTGAGCACGATTTCTTCCGACGGAATACCACCCTGTTCGAAGATCTGTGACCAGCGGTAGCTGAACCAACCATTGCGCACGACCAGCACTTTCTGGCCGGTCGCGAATTGGCGGGCAACGGCTTCCATGCCGAAGGTGCCGCTTCCGGGTACCACCACTGCGGCAGCCGCGTTGTAGACCGAGGTGAGCTCGGCGTGGATGTCGCGCATGACCTGTTGGAAGGACTGCGACATGTGGTTGACGGCGCGATCGGTGTAGACCACCGAGTACTCCATCAAGCCATCGGGGTCAACATCGGGCAGCAAGCCGGGCATTTGGGGCCTCGTTAAATCAGAACGCCTCAGGCGAGTGCGTCGAGCGGTGCGACATAGTCGTAGCCGAGTGCTTCGGCTACAGCCAAGTCGGTGATCTTTCCGTTGGCCACGTTAAGGCCATGTCGCAGGTGTTCATCAGCTGCGAGCGCAGCTTTTACGCCCTTGTTTGCCAAAGCGAGAGCAAACGGCAGTGTCTCGTTGTTCAGCGCGTAGGTCGACGTGCGAGGAACTGCACCCGGCATGTTGGCCACCGAGTAGTGCACCACATCGTGAACCACGTAGGTCGGGTCGGCGTGGGTGGTGGCGTGCGAGGTTTCCATGGACCCGCCCTGGTCGATCGCCACGTCGACCAGCACGCTGCCGGCGCGCATGGCCTCGACCATGTCTTCGGTCACGATCTTCGGTGCTCTGGCACCGGGAATCAGCACCGCACCGATCACCAGATCGGCGTCGGTTACGTAGTCCCATGTGGTGGCAGCATTGCTGTACACCGTTCGCAGGTTGGTGTTGAAGCGTTTGGCCAGACGATCGAGCACGTCGGTATTGCGGTCGAGCACGGTCACGTCGGCGCCCATGCCCACCGCCATCTCGATCGCGTTCTCCCCGACAACGCCGCCGCCGATGACCACGACCTTTGCCGGAGGCACACCTGGAACCCCGCCCAACAGGAGACCGGCGCCGCCTTGTGGTGATTCGAGGTGGTGCGCGCCAGCCTGAATACTCATGCGACCGGCAACCTTGCTCATCGGCGCCAACAGCGGAAGCCCACCTCGGGGCGAGGTGACCGTTTCGTACGCAACACAGGTTGCACCGCTGGCCACCAGGTCTGCGGCCTGGGCCGCATCGGCTGCCAGGTGCAGATAGGTGAACAGCAGGTGTCGAGGCGTGAGCATGGCTCGCTCGACTGCCTGTGGTTCTTTGACCTTGACGATCATGTCAGCCGTGGCGAACACCTGGGCTGCATCCGTGGCGATCGTGGCGCCCACCGCCTCGTAGTCGGTATCGGTGGCCCCAACCCCGAGTCCGGCGCCACTCTGCACTACGACATCATGGCCGTGATTTGTGAGTTCGTTGGCGCTCGCCGGGGTCAGGCCGACCCGCCGCTCGTTGGACTTGATTTCGGTTGGTACGCCTACGATCACGTTGCGACGACTCCTGTTGTTCACTGCTGGTGTTACTCGCGATCGTACGGCAACATCGACCAGCGATGTCGAGCGAAGTTCCGCACGAGGAGCCGCTATAGCGCCCGAATCATGCGCGCGACATCGATTAGGCGCAATACTTATGTGATGGTTGACCTGGACAAGCTCGATATCGCCGTACTCGATGAACTCCAAAATGACGGGCGCATGACCAGCGCCGAGCTGGGCGACCGGGTTGGGTTGTCGGCATCGGCGGCGCTGCGGCGGGTGCGCCGCCTGGAAGATCTGGGCGTGATCGACCGCTACGTGATGCTGATCGACCCCGTCGCCATTGGTCGCACGGTCTCGGTGTTCGTCGAGGTGTCGCTGGATTCACAGGCCGAGGATCCACTCGACGAATTCGAGGCGGCCATTGCCCAGACACCCGAGGTCATGAGCTGCCATCTCATGGCGGGCGACGCCGACTATCTGGTGCACGTGGTGTGCGTGGATGTCGCCGATTACGAGAGAATTCATCGCCAGACCCTGGCCAGCCTGCCCCACGTCTCTCGACTGCGCACGAGCTTCTCGATCCGCGAAGTCTGCAACCGCACCAACTTCCGACTCTGATCTGCTCCTGCGCAGCTCGACTGTTAGTCGAGGGGTTCGGCGGCGGTGACGAAGTCGATCAGTTGCTCGACCGAGTTCACCAGCGGCGTCTCGATATCTTTCCAGCTCGAGACCTTTCCCAGAATGTGCTTCCAGAACTGTGCCGGCTCGGCGCCGATGCCCAACCGCTCCAGTACGCCTTCCTTCCACGATTCGCCCTTGGGCACCGTGGGCCATGCCTTGATACCAATGGCAGCGGGTTTGATTGCTTCCCAGATGTCCACGTAGGGGTGGCCCAGGATGAGCACATTGGGATCGCTGACCTGGGCGGCGATACGAGTCTCCTTGGATCCGTGGACCAGGTGGTCGAGCAATACCCCGAGACGATGCGTGTCCTGGGGGGCGAACTCACCCACCAACGACGCCAGGTCGTCGGCGCCTTCGAGTTGTTCCACCACGATGCCTTCGTAACGAAGGTCGTCGCCCCACACCCGTTCGATCAGTTCGGCATCGTGGATGCCTTCGACCCAGATCCGGCTCGGCATCGCAATCCGGGCGCTGGTGTCATGGGCGGCAATCGAACCCGAAGCCGTCGTCTGTGCCGTTGGCTGTTTCTTGATGAGTGGCGCTCGCAACGCCACGAGGTCACCTTCGTGTCGAAACAGTCCCGGTACCGGATCGAACCGGTGCTCGATGCCGAGCTGATCCTTGATCACCACGATGACTCCCTCGGTGAACGACACAACGGGGCCCTGGGTTCTGGAAGGTGTGTGCTCCAAGCGCATACCCGGTTCGACGAAGAGTTCGCGCTTGGCCAGACCCTGGCGACGTGCGTCGTGCATGTCGTCGAGAGATTCGAGAATGCCACCGCCACCGGTCTGCGACATGACATCGTCTCGAGACCGAATACGGTCTGGCTTGTCGGCCAGATCGTCGAGCGATTCCAGAATGCCTTCGCCGCCACTCCCCCGTTGCAGCTCCTCGCGGCTGCGCCGAGGCGTGGGTTCACCAGAATCGCCCATGGCGTCGAGCGGCTCGAGGATTCCGTCGTCAGGCACGCCGAGACAGTAGTGCGTGGTGGTTCATGTGAGCGGGAAGTAGCCCGGGACATCGTAGGGATGACTGTCCAGATGCACCTTGGCCTCGGGAGCTCCCGAAAACCGGCCGTGAGTCCAGCGAATCTCGACATGGCCCTCGATGACGTTGCGCTCCGAGGCCGCCGTGTCGAGTGTGGGTTCAACGGCAGCCAGGTCGGTGGCAGAGCGGTCGGCTGCATGACGGTCGGCCGCATGACGGTCGACCACCTCGGCTCGCCAGCGAACCATTGGCTGGCCCGCTGAATCGGGCCAGACATCGAACGATTTGAGGTCGAAGAGGTTGCGGAAATCCCAGGGCGTGCCGACCCGGTAGCGCAGTGGTTCGCCCGTAGTGGATGCGCCGAGAACGAAGTAGGGCGCTGCTTGCAGCCGCAACAGTCGCCACAACATGGCCTCGCGTTCGCGTGCCTTACCCAACGAGGATCGCCACCGTTCGGCTGATGCCATGGCCACCGACATCGAGAATTGCTGGTACAAGTGTTGTGGTTTTTCGGGAAGCCGACCCCGTTTGGGCAACGCGGCCTTGAGGCGCTGACGGTCGTCTCTGTCGAGCTCAGCGACCGACGTGGGCATGGCGTGGTAGCCATGATCGAGACCGGTTTCGACGAGACAAGCGGTGTAGAACTCTTGATAGGCCTCGGGAGCGGTGGTGATGAACCAGTCGCTGCCTCGCTCGACCCGCTTCTCGGCCAGCGAACGATCGAACAGATGAGACGGACTCACGTTGTGCAGGATCGAGCTGCCGTACTTGCACGACACCAAGTACACATGGTCGATGCGAAGGTCGGCCGGAACCTGCTCGTAGCCCGGTGGCTTGTGGGGGCCCTTCCACTCGACACTCCACGGAGGACGACCCCGCAGACCGTCGTCGGCCCGGGCGAAGACCCGTCCGTTCTCCCACGCCGTCTCGAACTCGCGAGTGTGGGTACCGCCAGCTCGAGCGGCGCCGAGTCGCTCATAGTGCTCGGTTTCGAGGTTGACGACGCTCATGGGCCGCACCCGTAGTGCCTCGTCGAGGTCACGAAAACCCAGCATGGCCAGGCCGGTCACGATCTCGGTGATCTCGGTACGAATGGCGGCCATGGGTGCTAGGCGGGCCCGACGTCGTCGAACAAGCGAGACGTCCTGATGGCCATCGACGCAACCTCGGCATCGAGTCTTCCTTCTGTCCACACCGGCACATGTTCTTCGTACACATCGATGAAGGTGTCCGTTGCCTCCATCCACATGACGACCGCCTCGGCCCATCGCTCGTGTAACAGAAGATCTCGCACCGAGTCGACCAGGTGGGCTTTGAAGACAGAGGGATCCGATGAAGCCACGACCTTCAACGCAATGAGTCGAGAAATGACTTGGGCGTTCTCGGCCAGCAGAATCTGAGGGGTGTCGTGCTTGATGACGGCCCAAGCTCCAACCGGTGACGGTGACGGTGACGGTGACGGCTGCGATGTACTCACGGCGCTAGAACAGCGCTTCGGGCTCAGCTGGACCAATGGAGTCGGGCGCGTCAGCCTCGACTCCATCGACCGCATATCGACGCAGCCGTTGTTGGCCCTCGGCAGACATTATTGCAATTGCATCGAAGACGATTCGATTGTCTGCCTGCTGGCACGCTCGCAGAGCCTTGAGACCTGCACCCGATTCGGGCAGGCTGGTCGTGAGGAACACATAGCGCACGCCATCACATTCGGCATCGAACTGACGGGCCGCAGCCTTGCCCAGGGACTTCCAAAGCGTGTCGGTACGACGCAAGCCGTCACGTTCGCTGGTGAACGACCCCGTGATATCGAAGTGCCAGGTTTCGCCGTCTTCAGACTGTGCGATGAGATCAACCACCACCCCACACCTGAGCGTCTTCTTCTTGAGGCTGAGGCCAGTGAACCCACACTCTTCGACAATCGTGCGAGCGATGTCTTCGGCCTTCTGGCCTTCTCGAACAGCTCGCGCCTGATGATCGTCGGGTGAATCGGAAACGCGGTCGGCCTTGCTTGCCGGGATGATGACCTTGAACCTCTCGAGGCGGGCCTGGTGTTCGGTCAGTCTGGCGCGTTCGGCCCCAACCCGGTCATTCGAAATATCGATGTAGGGCTGCTCGGTCTCACAGCCAACGTAATTGCGTCCTGTACGCACTGCCGCAACAGCAGTGGTTCCTGCGCCCATGTAAGGATCCAGGATCAGATCGTCGTAGTAGGTGTACAGATCGATGAGTCGCTTCGGGAGGCCCACCGGGAACGGTGCAGGGTGCCCAACGCGCGTGGCGCTCTCTGCGGGGATCTCCCACACGTCTTTCGTTGCACTCATGAACTCCTCTTTGAAGATAGACCCCGTGCTCGGTAGGCCAAGTTCCTTGCGCTTTGCGCTGGGAATGGCCCGACCGAATCGGCCCTTGCTTGCGATCACGATTCGCTCGGTCAGATCGCGCAGCACCGGATTCGATGGCTTCTGGAACGAGCCCCACGCAGTCGAGCTGTTCATGCCCTCGCCCTTTTTCCAGATGATCTCGCCGCGGATGAGCAGACCGAGGTCCTCGAAAATGCGAATGATGTCTGCGGCCTGCGAGCGATACGGCTTGCGTCCCAGGTTCGCGACATTCACTGCGATTCGCCCGCCCGGCTCGAGCTTTCGGACACATGACGCGAAGATCTCGTGCATGCTGGCGAGATGATCTTCGTACGCCGCGGGGACATGCCCCTGACCCATTGCTTCTTCGTAGTCCTTGCCGACAAAGTACGGAGGTGATGTGACGACCAGAGCGACCGAGTTGTCGGCCACGGAACGATCACCGGACAAGATCTCTTGTGCGGTTCCCTGAAAGATCGTGTCCTGGAACGGCCGGTCGGTCGGAGCGACCACCGTTTCATCCTCGGACAGCACCGGCGGCACGAAGCGTGCATAAAACGCCGAGCTGTCGTGACTCTCGCGGGCACTGGTGCCAAACGAAGCTGTCGTGGTACCCCGGCGCTGTTTTTCTTCACTCATGACCGAACCGGCCTCCTCGTATGACTCTAAACGGACCATACGCCTCGGGTGTGACACTCTCGATTTTGCTTGACTCGACCCCGGTCTAGGATCAGCGGGTGGCCTTCACCTCTATCCCGGTCGTCGACGTCAGCCCAGCGCTGTCCAACGATGGTATTGCCGGCGACTTCGCGTCCGAGTTCACCCATATCTGTCACCAGGTCGGTTTCGCCCTGGTGACAGACCACGGCATCTCCACCGAACTCCAAGCCGAGACCTTCGATCTGATGCGACGCTTCTTCGAGTTACCTGTCGAGACCAAACAGCTCATCGACAAGGCGAAATCGGCGCAGTTCCGCGGTTGGGAACCCGTTGGGGCCGAGTCCACGAACAATGCGCCAGACCTGCGAGAGCAGATCGACGTGTGGACCGAATGGCCGATCCACCCATCAGTAAGTCCCGACTACAACCGATTGCATGGCCCCAATCAATGGCTTGCCGACGACATCCTGCCAGGCCATCGCTCGATCTCGCTCGAGTGGATCGCGGCCCTCGCCCAGCTCGCAGATCGGGTGATGAGCGCACTGGCGATCGGACTCGGCCTGCAGCACGATCATCTCCGCAACCTGTTCGGTGATCAGCCCATGTCGCTGGCCAAATTCATTCACTACCCGCCGACTCCTGCTGGGGCTGCAGGCGTGAACCCGCACCATGATGCCGGCTTTCTGACCGTGCTCGCCCCCGGACCCACACCCGGCCTACAGGTCCAGAACCAGGCCGGCGACTGGGTCGACGTGCCGATCATCGAGAACACCTTCGTGATCAATCTCGGCGAAGTCCTGCAGACCATGACCGGCAACTACCTCGTCGCCACCCCGCACCGGGTCGTGACCGACGCTGAACGATATTCATCGGGCTACTTTCACGGGCCCTCGCTTGCGACCGAACTCACCCCTTTGCCGCTGGACCCCAAATTTGCGGCGGCGGTTGCGGCCAGTCCTCATCATCACGAAGCTGGCTTCATGCCCACACCCGCCGAAGCTCAGGCAGGCACTGCCGCCATGGCCAGCGAGCACCGGCCTCAGACCTATGGCGAGCAATTGTGGAACTACTTCAGCCGCAGCTACAGCGAGCAGATGTCCTGTCACCACGGCGACCTACAGCCCGCCGGCTGACGCCGACCTCACAGCAGAGTCACCCAGGCTCTACCCTGACCACATGACCGAGTACCAAGTTGACGACGCCGAACTCCGAGAACGACTGACCAACGAGCAATACGTGGTCACCCAACAGGCGGGTACCGAACGAGCCTTCACCGGCAAATACTGGGACACCACCGACGATGGCGTGTACCACTGCGTCGTGTGCGACGAGCCACTGTTCATCAGCGACACCAAATACGACGCCGGCTGCGGCTGGCCCAGCTTCTACCAGGCGATCGACGAAGACAAGATCACGCGTAAGGTCGACATGACCATGGGCATGCAGCGCATCGAAACGGAATGTGCCAAGTGCGGCGCCCACCTGGGCCACGTCTTCCCCGACGGCCCCCAGCCCACGGGCGAACGTTTCTGTATGAACTCTGCCTCGCTCAACCTCGAGGCTGAATAGCTGGCGTATGGATTGGCTGCGCCCTTTCTCACGACGTTGCACGCTCACGATTACTGTTGCTCTCGTGGCGGGCCTCTTGCTCGTCGGGCAATTCGACGTCGCGGATGCCCAAGAACCGTCAGATGTGTTCACGATCGCTGTCATTCCAGACACACAGAACTATGTGCAGACCGAGGCCGGCACCGCAGTGTTCGCCGAGCAGTTTCGTTGGATCGTCGAGGAGCGCGATGATCGCAACATCGTTTTCGTGAGCCATGTCGGCGATGTCTCTCAGAACCCCGACTCGGTCACCGAGTGGGATCGGATCGACAACATTTTTGCGAAACTCGATGAGGCCAACATTGCGTACGGGATCTCTCCCGGCAACCGCGACATGAACGACGACGCCACCGCCCCCGAGTACGACGCTCGGTTCGGCGCGTCTCGCTATCAGGGCAAAGCATGGTTTGGCGGCAATCATGGAGCCGAGGGCTACCGATCGAGCTATCAGACCATCTCGGTCGATGGGCACGAATTGCTCTTCGTACACCTTCGGCATCTGCAATCCGACTACGGCGACGTCGATGCCGTGCTCGACTGGTTCGGCGACGTTCTCGATGATCATTCCGACCACCTGACATTCGTGACCACACACGAATTCACCGGTCCCGACAACGGGGTCTACATTCCCGCCCTTCAGGACGCCATTGCGGCCAGCTGCAACGTCGTCGGCGTGTTCTCGGGTCACCGATTCGGGTACGGGAACGGCTCCTTCACCGATCGATGTGGCCGCACCGTGCAACATCTGCTCACCAACTATCAAGGGCTCGAGGGCGGCGGGCAGGGCTACCTACGCCTGGTCGAAGTCGATTCGAACACGCTCGAAACCAATTTCGACGTCTACTCGCCCACGTTGGACCAGCCCGGCCAAAGCCGTGGCGAATCCTTCAGTGCTTCGCTCTCCCAGCTGATCCCAGTTCTCGGCGATGTCACTTGTGACCGTGTAATCGACATCGGCGATGCGCTGATGATTGCGCAGTACTCCGTTGGGCTTCGCAGCGAAGCAGCGTCGTGCCGCCTCGGCCAAGCAGCCAACAATCTCGACATTGGCCCCGCCGACGTCGACCAGAACGGCTCGGTCGACGTGGGTGATGCGCTGATCGTCGCCCAGTGCTCGGTTGGACTGACCAACAGTTTCTGTCCCGGCTAGGTCTTCGATCAACATCAGCGAGCAACATCACCGATCAACGAACGTGGGTCGCGCCGTTGATTTCGATGGTCGAACCGGTGATATGGCGGGCGAGGCCCGATGCCAGAAACGCAATCGTGTTGGCCACCTCGGCCGCAGGCACGGCTTCGCCCAGGGGGAAGCCATCGAGTGCGTCGGGATTGGCCGCGAAGAAGTCCTGGGCCATCTCCGTGGACACCCAGCCCGGATTCACCGTGTGGGCAATGATGCCGTGCTTGCCGTAGCCCCTGGCGATGGACCGAGTCAGTGACACCACGGCGCCCTTCGACGCGGCGTAGTGCATCATGTTGGGCTCGTCACCCCGGAACGCAGCACGGCTCGCAATATTGATAATCGTTCCTTCGCCCTGGGGCAGGAAGTGCATGATGGCCTTGCGACTGATGTCGGCCAGCGACAGCAGGTTGACCTGCATGGTGGTGTTCCAGGCGTGGGCCCAGTCTTCGTCGGTGTCCTCGATGTCGGATTGGGGCGCAATGCCCGCATTGTTGACGACCACATCGATCGAGCCAACAGCTTCGACCGCCTGATCGAACATCGCCGAACCTGCACCGGGTTGACTCAGGTCAGCTGCGATCAGCACCGGGTCGTTGGCACAAGTCACTGCCACTGCTTCGGCTTGCGAGGCGCTTCGGCCATAGGCCATGACCACTCGCGCCCCGGCCGAGTCCAGCGCCGCAACGGTCGCAGCACCGATCCCGCGAGAAGCGCCGGTGACCAGCATGGTCTTACCACTCAGATCGATCATGGCTTCACGCTAGCCAGTCGTCGCTGGCGTTCAGGGCGCGGACCACTTGGTCGAGCCTGGGGTCACTGGCACCCTTGAATCCGGCGAGCAGGTTCACATGAGTGAGCGCAGAATGGCGGTTTCGGGGAGACTCGCGGGGGTGCCGTAACCATTTTCCGACAACCACCGGATGCCGACGAGACAACGGAAGGCACGCCACGCAAGGATTCGATCGCGGTCGACATCATCGCCGTAGCCCGCCAGGAAGTCGTCTAGTCGCTCGGGATGACCCAGGGTCAGCGTGGCCACGTCGAACAAGGGGTCGCCCGGTGCAGCTTCGGACCAGTCGATGACTCCGGAGACCTGATCACCATCGACAAACACATGTTCCAGGTGAAGATCGCCGTGAATGAACGCCAGGGTCGATGTCTGAAGCACGGTCTCGGCCGCAGCGCGGCGCTGCCTGAGTACGTCGATCGGGAGCACAAGATTTGCTTCGAGCCACTCACACTCGCCCGTCAGCCGCGCCGCAAGCTCGTCGATCCCTGTACCGGGCCATGTCGGTAGCGGGGCTTCGTGAAGCGAGCGCACTGCCACGCCCACTGCGGTCCATGCTGCAGGTGATGCAGCAGAGGGTTGTCCGATACGAGCCAGAGTTCGTCCAGGAATCGCAGCAAGTGCCAGAACCGGCGGCTTGCGCCAGAGCACATCGGGCGTCGGAACAGGCGAAAGCTTCATCGCCTCGACCTCACGATCGGCACGCGCCTGGTCACCGTCGACCTTCAGGAACACGTCGCCCACGCGCAAGGTCACGCACTCGTTGTTCGCCAACACCACCTCGACCTGATCCACAGCGGCATCCTCGCAGCCAACGCTGCATCTCCGCAACGCAATATCGCCTGACCGGGCAGGCTAGAGGAAGCGGTTGAGGATGTTGGCGGTGACTTGGGCTACCAGTGCGTCTTCGGCCAGGCCGAAGACCCAGTCGGTCGAGCCGATGGTCACGACCTCGCCCCCGGTGGCACCTTGGGGTCGGCACACGACCATGACTGCGTTGCCGTGACGCACCTTCGCCAAGTTCTCGGGGCTGGTGTCGCCGTAGTAGCGCTCGGCCAGGAATTCGAGATCGCCCTGATCGTTCAGCGCCGAGATCGACTTGGGATACTCGCCCATGCCCAGGTTACTCGACAACGCCAGCCCGACGATCTCGTGATCGGCGGGCATGCCGGCGACGGCTCGCACGACCGGCAGTTGGAAGTCATCGAGTGTGATGGGACAGCCCACGGTCTCATAGCCGACAACGCCATGATCTCCGCCCAACAGATCGCCATAGCGCAGACCGGTGCCTGCGAACATCCAGTGGTCGTAGCGGAACACAGTGAAGCCACCGGTGCCGCGTGGTGTTGCTTGGCCGAAGCGGTGGTACAGCCCGAAGACACTGCCTGCCCCCAACGTGGTCCACTCGGGGCGCCCCACGATGGGATCACACCAGAGTCCCGACATCTCCTGGGCCGCTCCGGTGCCCACGACCGGGTCGGCCTTGTGGCCGCCGTACTTGTGACCAATCATGTGATCGAGCCCCGGCGCCCCGTCGTCATCGACCAGTCGCACCTGCCAGAACATGGTGTTGCCCGACAGCGACACGTAGTCACCGCCACCGGCGATGTGAGCGTCGACGTGGTCGCGGGCGGGTTTGGTCCAGTATTCGTCGTGTCCGACCCCGATCACCAGGCCATAGCCATCGAGCAGGTCGGGCGAGGCGTCGAAGTCCGATGAAACGGCATAGTCGAACTCGTACCCTGTCGACTCGGCCCACTCGACGAACCGCCTTTCGTGGCTGAACCAGCCAGTCGATCCAATGGCAGCCGAGTAGCCGTGCTGTATGCGATAGGCCTGGAATATCTCGCCGTCGGCGTCGGGCTCCTCGCCGAAGCGCACCGGGCGCGCCTTGCGGTCATCACGCTCGGCCAACGGCCGGTCGAGCAGCCCTCGAGCCCACGGTCTGCGGAAGGACACTTGGTGGCCGCCGGTGTACAGGCTGGCGCCTCCCCATGTGTTGTACGAGTTCCACGTATTGGTACCCAGCACGAACAGCGCTCGCTGTTTGACATCGGGCGCGGCGTGCACCACGAACCCGGCATGAGCCACATTGCGCCCTGGTTCGGCCCCCGCGGCCGTCACGGTGATCAGATAGAAACCGCTGCGCCAGTTCGAGCCGACATCCACCTCGAACGAGACCGGCCATTGGCAACCGTGCGAGTCGGCATCGACCGGCACTTCGTGGAACTCGCCGGCCAGCGAGTCGGCCGAGAACACCTGCTCGCGTTCGACACCCCAGCGCTCGATCGCCACGTCGAAGCGCGGCTGCTTCGACGACACATGCACGCCGATCGAGGCTCCCGCAGCCACGCTCAGCGCAGAGCAGTACGCCTCGATCTCATCGTAGAACGCCACCTCGTCTGTCATAACCCTCCTCGGTTACTGCGCTGGGTATCAGCGGCCTGGCTCAATCTGCACATTGCCACTCGATCGTCACCGCTCGATTCGAGATCTTGCCGAGCAGCGCCGATCGATTGTTCGCAGTGAATGCTTCGACGGTCGCGTCTTGGCCTGCGCCGACGCACACCACGATGCGCAGCGTCTCGCTGTCATCGTCGACCGACAATGACTCGACCAGCGCACCGCGGGTGCGGTCAAGCGCAATGGCGATACGCAGGATTCCCGCCAGCCAGCGCACCCGTTGTTGATCGGTGGCAGACAGTGCCATGAAACGCGTATGCGACTCCTTGGGGGCGCTGCGTCGGTGATAACGAGCGACCTGAGCAATCACTGCCACTTCACGTTCGGTATAACCGGTGAGTTGGTCGCTGTTGGCGATGATGTATTCACTGTGTCGGTGATGTGCCGCGTGTGACACGAACAATCCCACGTTGTGCAGCAGGCCGGCGGCCTCGAGTAGCTCACGATCGGCCGGACCAAGGCCATGCAACCCCGCCAGCTGATCGAACAGATCGAGCGCCAACTGGGTTGCGTGCAAGACATGCGACTGGTCTTCGTCGAATGTCTCGACCATGCGCATCAGCGAGTCGCGACGCAGATCTGCCAGCCGAAGACTGCCGCTCTCGATGCCGAGTGTGCGATCGAGCAACACTCCCTCGCGCAACGCATAGGGGCTGGTGACCATGCGCCCGACTCCGAAGGCCTGGAAGATCTCGCGCAGCAGGATGGCGCCGGCCACGATCACGTCGGCCCGCTTGTCGGCCAGGCCCCTCACGCCCGCCACCCGTTCTTGCGGGGTGGCGAACCGGGTCAGCTCGTTCAGCAGTTCGTCGAGGGCATCGTTGGTGATCACGGTGTCGATTCCTGCACCGACCGCCTCGCCATGGGTGCGCAGTCGGATCATGTCACCGAGTGCCTCGGCGGTACCCGACGAACCAACGGCGGTCTGGTAGCCCAGATGTTTCAACGACGTCACGGCAGGCACGATGAACGACCGGGCGTAGACCTGGCAGGCCTCGACGGACTCGGCGTCGATCACCCCGCCGCGAAAGAACCGATTCGTGAGCCTCAAGTGCCCGATGCGCAAGCTGCGGGCGCCCAGGCTGCGCCCGGACTTGCCCACCAAGAACTCGGTACTGCCCCCGCCGATGTCGACCAAGAGCAGCTGCTGGTCGAAGATCGGCAGTGCCTGCAGCACGCCGAGATGAATCAGTCTGGCCTCTTCGGGTCCCGAGATCACATCGACCTGCACGCCCACTTCCGCAGCCCGCTCGACGAAAGTCGAGCCGTTCTCTGCTTCGCGAACTGCACTGGTGGCCACGGCATACGTCGTTGCATCGAAGCTGTCGGCGATGGCCTTGAACCGCTGTAACGCCGCCACCCCACGTTCGATCGCACCGTCGGCGAGCAGGCGAATGTCACCCGGACCATCACCCAGGCGCACGGTTTCCTTGTCGGTGGTCAGAACCGAGAACTCGCCTTCTTGACCGACCTCTGCCACCAGCAGATGAACCGAGTTCGTGCCGATGTCGATCGCGGCGTGATTGTTCGCCGTCATGCGGCGCGAGCGAGCAGGCGTTTACGCAGTTGATTGAGCACCGTGATGGTGGTGAATTCACGGGTGCGCCTGCGGTCGAAGGGCCATTCGACCATGACCGGCTCGGTGACGCCGTCGAGGAAGGTCGCCATGAAAACCGTGCCGACCTTGTATCCGCCGGCCTCGGTTGGTCCGGCCACACCAGTGACCGCAACCGAACAATCGGCACCCAGCACCCGCGCTGCGCCCTCGGCCATTGCAATCGCGCCCTCTTCACTGATCGCCGGTGCGCCCTCGAGCCCGAGCACATCGTTTTTCACCGAATCGGCATACGACACGATCGATCCCTGAAACACATCGCTCACACCTGGATGCGACGTGATGCGCTGGCCGATCAGGCCACCCGTCAATGACTCGGCCACGGCGAGTTTGAGTCCTTGTTCACGGCAAAGCTGCACAACCACACTCTCCATGGTGTCGTCGTCGGTACCGAAAATCGTTTCGTCGCCGATGATCGCTCGTACCCGCGCTTCTTCGTCGGCCAGCTTGGCATCGACCTCGGCTTGGGTTCCCGCCTTGGCGGTGATTCGGACCTTGAGCCCTTCGATGCCACTGGCAAGAAAAGCTATCGTTGCTTCGCCCGTGTCATCGAGGCGGTCGATCTCGTCACCCAATGCCTCGGCCAAACCGGACTCGCTCATGCCCCAGGTGCGCAGCACCCGACTGGCGATGACCGACGTGATCCCGGCGCGCTCACGCAGGTCCGGCAACACGAATCCATCGATCATCTGGGTCATCTCCCACGGCACGCCGGGCACGGCATAGATGACCTGATCGCCCACGGGGCAACACAACCCGGGGGCGGTTCCCGGTTGGATCGGAATTGGTTCACCGCCAACTGGGATCATGGCTTGTAGCAGGTTGTTCTGCGGCATGGTTCGACCTCGTTGGCTGAACATGGCGCTGATCTTGTCGACGAGTTCTTGGCGAGTCTCGAGCTGGACCCCCATGACATCGGCGATGACGTTGCGCGTGATGTCATCTTGTGTGGGTCCCAGCCCGCCGCAGAGAATCACCGCATCGCTACGAGAAAGCGCCAGCGCAATCGCATCCTTCATACGACCGGCGTTGTCGCCGACCTTGGTCTGGAAGTGGCTGTCGATGCCGGCCAACGCGAGCTGCTCACCGATATAGGACGAATTGGTGTCGACGATCTGCCCCAACAGCAACTCGGTGCCGACCGCAATGACTTCACATTTCATCGCCCGAGGCTAGTGGACAGCTCGCGGGCGACGCCCTTCGGCGCGCACGCCTACGGCGACGTCCCGGGTAGTGGTCGCAGGTCTGAGCTTTCAGGTCTGAGTTCTCAGGTCTGAGTTTTCAGGTCTGAGTTTTCAGGTCTTGGCGGCTGCTTGTTCACCGTCGACCAGATACTGAGCGCCGGTGAACACGGTGAGTGCCACGGCGACCCAGATGGCGATGTCGACCGTGAGCTGCTGATTTTCGAGCACCGGCATGACCGCTAGCAACAGGGCAGCGCCCTGCACGGTTGCCTTCCATTTGGCCAGCGGCCGAGCCGGAATCGAGATACCGCGCATGGCGAAGCGAATACGCATGGCGCTGATGACCACTTCTCGCGCCGCAATCAGGACCATTGGTGCCAGCCCGAGCCGGTCGACCGAGACCAGTGCGAAACCCACACCCAGGATCACTATCTTGTCGGCCAGCGGATCGAGAAACGCGCCGCTTCGGCTGAAGCTGTTGGTGCGTCGGGCCACGGTGCCATCGATGAGATCGGTGAAGGCCATCAGCAACCCAACGGCGAACGCCGACCAGGAAGTACCCAACGACGAGGCGTCGTCGAGCAACATCAGAATCAGCACCGGAGTGAGCGCAATGCGGCTCGCGGTGATGAAGTTGGCAGGTGTGGCCAGCCCATATAAGGGATAGCTGCGAACGACCTGTGCCATCAGAGAAGCGCCTCGGGTGCGCCTTCGGCACGAAGGTCGGGTCCGGCAGCATCGGCAATGGTGACCATGGCGAATTCGCCCACCGCCAGGTCCGCTGGAACCTGAATGATTCCATCGATTTCTGGGGCTTCTCGATGCGAGCGCGCAACGCCACTTTCGTCCACGAGTACTTCGACCCGCCGACCGATCATTTCGTCACGTTTTTCTTCGGTAATTACGTCTTGTATCTCGCGCAACTCGCCCAAACGCTCCATGACGAGCCCCGAGTCGACCTGACCGTCGAGTCCTGCGGCGTAGGTGCCCTCTTCTTTGCTGTAGGAAAAGAAGCCACACCAGTCGAGTCGGGCGGCCTCGACGAAGTCCAGGAGCGCGTCATGGTCTTCCTCGGTCTCACCGGGGTAGCCCACGATGAAATTGCTACGAAAGGCGGCATTGGCTTCGCGTTTGCGGATCGCAGCGATCCGCTCGAGGAAGACATCACCACTACCCCACCGGCGCATGCCGCGCATCAACGGCTTCGACACATGCTGAAGCGACAGGTCGAAGTACGGCACGCCGGTGTCGCAGATGGCGTCGATCAGATCGTCGTTGAGATCGCTCGGATACAGGTACAGCAGCCGCACCCAGTCCGCCCGTTCGGCCACGGCCTTGACCAAGGGCACGATCGACCGCTCGCCTTTGCCCTGATCTCGACCAAAGGCAGCCAGATCCTGGGCCACGAGCACGATCTCTTTGGCTTGGAGTTCGTCGACTTCGCGGCAGATGTCATCGATCGTGCGGCTGCGCTGGGGACCACGGAAGGTGGGGATGGCGCAGAATCCACACGCCCGGTCACAGCCTTCGGCGATCTTGACGTAAGCCCATGGCGATCGCGACGGCGGCCGAGGCAGGTGCAGCAGATCGAGAATTGGCGCCTTCGGCTTACTGCCGATGGTGACCGGTACACCGAACCCTGCAATCGAGTCGGCCTCGGGCAGGGCTTCGGCGAGTTCGTCGCCATAGCGCTCCGCCATACATCCGGTGACAACCAACTTGGCGTCATTGGAGCGATCATGATCGAGTGCCAGAATCGTGTGGATCGATTCTTCACGGGCCTCTTCGATGAATGCGCACGTGTTGACCACGATCAGGTCGGCCTCATTGGCTGACTCGGCGGAGGTCATGCCGTCGGCGATCAGCGTGCCCTCGAGTTTGTCGCTGTCGACCTGGTTCTTGGGGCAACCGAGCGTCTCGATGAAGTAGGTAGAACCTGAGGAGTTAGCCACCGGGCAAGGCTAGCGCCGCTACAGCCACAGCTTCCACGCACTCTTGGACCTCGGGCTCGGCGGCACAGTCCACGACGGTGCTGATGGTGAACGGCATGGATCCAATGTAGATGAGTAGCAGTACGGCGGCTTGCCAACGAACAACTCGCCCACCGGTGTACAGGAACAGTCCAGCGATCAACACGACCGCGATCATGATGTAGGTCGCCAGCCCCGCCAGATTGTTGTCTTCGAGCGGGCCGGGGCCGAGCAGCCCGAGTACGGCGCCAACCGCAAGGCTGTTGAAGATGTTCGAGCCCAACAGGTTGCCGATGATCAGGTCGGTCTCGCCCTTGCGAGCTGCGACGACGGCCGTCACCATCTCGGGCAGCGAAGTACCGATCGCTACCAGGGTCAGTCCCACGAAGCCGCCGGTCAGCCCGACCTCGTCGGCCAGCGACGTGGCGCCCTCGACCAGCAACCAGGCGCCACCCACGGTACCTACCAGGCCCAGGCCGGTCCGCACGCAGCTCACCAGTGCGCTGGGATCGCCTTCCTCGGGCTCGTGCACCACGGACTCGTGATCTTGGGCATTACGAAGCAGCCACAGCAGCGTCGCGATCAAGACCACGAAAAGAATCACGCCCTCGTAGCGACGGAAGCCGCCCTGCACCAGCAGTGCAAACAACAGGACTGCACCAATACACAGCGGAAGTTCTCGCCGGCTGGTCAACACATCGATACTGATGACCGAAATCAAGGCGGCCAGGCCCAGCACCAGAGTCAGGTTGGCCACGTTCGAGCCCACCACATTTCCCACACCCAGGTCGGCGTCTCCTTGTACCGCAGCGACACCGGACACGAGCATTTCCGGCAAGCTCGTGCCGAACCCGATGACAAGTGCGCCAACGACGACCGGCGAGATGCCGAACACGTCTGCCACCGATACTGCGCCCTCGACGAAATGGTCGGCGGCGAAGGTCAAGATGACGATGCCGGCGACGAGAAACAGAACCGCGATGAGCACAACCGAGAGGCTATCCAGGACTGCTCAGGAGTGACAGCAGCAATGGCAGATCGTGCGCCTCACTCGAGACGAGTGACTGTCCCCTCGGTGGCGTCGGCGCGAACGAAAGCTCGTCCTTCGGCCACACTCGGAACCGCAGCGAGCCCGGTGATCGAGGCGCCGACCTCGAGTTCGTCGTCGGTTCCCCGTTCGGATCGCAGTGGCTATTCGTTTACCGGCGGCCTGTCGCCCTGGAACACGAACGGCGGTAGCCGTTTGCTCAGTGCAATCCGCGTGGCCCGGCGTTCGGCGATGACGGCGGAGAACAACCCCGGGTCATCGCCGTAGGCGTCGAGCTCGTCGGCCATGTCGCTACTCGGCGCCCGAGCTGCCAGAAGGCCTGGCTCGGTGCTGCGCTGTCGACATCACCGACCGAACGGAGCAATGACAATGCCAGCGCCCGGTCGTCAGGGATTCACCACGCTGGTGTCGGGTTCGAAGGCGGCGAGCGCAAACCAGAACGTGTCGAGATGTTCGACCTGTTCGAGCTGGGTGCTGGCGAGCGGTCCAGAAAGAGCAAGTCCCTGGATGTTCCAGACCGAACCGGTTTCGTCGTCGGTGAAATTCCCACCGTCATCGGCGCTGAGACCGGTTCTGGCGAAGGTCAGGATCTGGCCGTCGGCCATCGGAACGTAGACGCCGACTGCCCCGACATCGCGACCATCGGCAATGGCGTTTGCTTCCAGTGCAGTGGCGGTTCCCGGTAGATGCCACACGCTGAGGGTGTCACCGTCGACCTCGGTCTCGATGACACCTGCCGATGCCAGGCTCTCGAGTACAACCGCAGCGCTGTCGTCGTTGCGCCGGATGCCGACGATGCGCTCCTTGGCGGGCAGCCGCGGATCACTCTCGCCGTCGAACGCAAACGGCGACGTGTTGACGTCGTCGTAACCCGAGTACGGGTTCTGCCCGTAGCTGCGGTCGAATCCCGTCTCTCGAGTCAGCACGAGTGCGTCGGGGTTTGCCTGCAGGAAGCTCTCCCACGACAACGTCTGCATCGGCAACAGCTCGAGCTCGGTCCCGACCAGTTCGCCTACCACGGCGGCGCCGTTGAAGTGTGTCCACAGTGACTCGGTTTCGCGGTCGTACATGACGAGCGATGAGTTGAAGAGCCGGCCCGACGTTCCGAACGTGACCGTGCGGTCGCCCAGGTCACGCAGATATGCGAGAGAGGAATTGCAGAGAGGACAATAGGAGACCGTCACAGGGATATCTTCGAACGTGTCATTGACCAACTCGTGCCAGGTGAGGATCTGTACGGGGTAGCCCCGCGTCTCACCTGCTACCGACAGCGCCAGGACAGGTTCGTTGCATTCGATCCAATGCACGGTCGATGCGGTTTGGAAGATCGGTGCATCGATAGGTGGGATTCCGTCAGGCGGAGGCCCACCACTAAGGATCCGGTTGAGGTCGACCAACGGCGGGTCGAACGAGGAGTCATCGGGAAAGTCCAGCGCAGAAACGTTGGCTTCTCGGCCGTCACCCGGAATTTGAGCGACTTCGATGCGGTCGGCGTCGAGATCGGCGTCGAAGCCACAATCTGGCCCATCGGCGACCAGCTCGGAAACCATCGCAGCGGTTGGCTCGCTTGCCGGGACCGAAGATGAGTCAGAGCTGGCACCGCTGCCGCAAGCCGCGGCGAACAGCGCCAACGAAACCAACAAGACAGAGATTGTGCGCATGGAGTGCAAACCCGGCGGGGAGCCCGGCTGTTCCCCCGAACACAAAAGGGCAGCCCCATCGACAGCGGGACGCGTAAGATCCCGCTGGTTGCCCAGCGGGACCCAGAAGATGGAGCAGCGAGGGCTCGATGGTGCTACTGGATGGCGACGGTGAACGGTGTGCTCTTGTCGCTGCGATTGTCGCTCGAGTCGACTGCCCGTACCTCGTAGTCGTATGTCGCACCTGCAACCGATGTGACGTCGATGAACGTCGTGACATCGCCAGGTGTCCATCCCAGGTAGGCACCATCTCGGTAAATCAGATAGCTCTGCACAGCAACGTTGTCGACCGATGGATCCCAGAGGATCTCGGTAGCACCAGCAGAAGCATTCGCGACTGCGAGGTTGACCGGCGTCGAAGGCGGCTCGACATCGGGGGCACCGAGCATGATCGTTGCCTCAGCACTGCGAGCGCTCTGAAGATCATTCACGTCGACCGCACGAACCGAGTAGGCGTACTCGATGCTCTCTGACGGCGGAACCTCGCTGAATGATGTGACGCCAGATGGTGTCCAGCCCACATAGACACCATCTCGGTACACCAGATAGCTGCGCACGCCGACATTGTCGACCGAGCCGTCCCAGGTGATCAGCACCGAACCGTCGCCCGCATCAGCAGCAGCCACGTTGCCAGGCACCGAAGGTGCCTCGACATCGACGCCGCCAACCGAAACCACCGCAGCAGCACTCTCTTCGCTACGAAGCTCATTCACATCGACTGCTCGCACCGTGTACGCATAGGCAACACCTTGGGCGGGTGGAACTTCGGTGAACGATGTGACGTCGGACTGGGTCCAACCGGTGTAGGCACCGTTTCGATAGACCAGGTAGCTCTGCAGACCGATATTGTCGACCGAGGCGTCCCAGGTGACCAGCACCGAGCCGTCACCAACATCGGCGGCGACCACGTTCGCTGGCACCGAAGGTGCCTCGGTGTCGGCGCCACCGACTGTTATCGCAGCGCTGGCGCTTGCCTCGCTGCGAAGGTCATTCACGTCGACCGCACGCACGGTGTACTGATACTCGACACCTTGGGCCGGTGGAACCTGATTGAAGGTCGTGACATCAGCAGGAGTCCAACCAACATAGGCACCGTTGCGGTACACCAGATAGCTCTGCATGCCAACATTGTCGACCGAAGCGTCCCAGCTCAGCTGCACAGAACCGTCACCGAGATCGGCGGCAACCAGGTTCGCCGGCACCGTAGGCGGTTCGAGATCGACGCCGCCAACAGTCACTGTTGCTGGCTCGCTGCGTTCGCTGCGAAGATCGTTCAGATCCACGGCGCGCACGGTGTACAGGTAGGCAACACCCTCGGCCGGAGGTGAATCGTAGTATTCCGTGACGCCAGCTTGGGTCCAGCCCACGTAACCGCCATCTCGATAGATGAGATAGCTGCGCACGCCGACATTGTCGACCGAGCCGTCCCAGGTAACCAGCACCGAGCCATCGCCGTCGCCTACGTCCAGTGCATTCACGTTCGCAGGTACCGAAGGTGGTTCGGTGTCTTGGCCACCAATGGTCACCGTTGCACCTGGGTCGCTGAGCTCGCTTCGCAGGTCGTTGATATCCACCGCACGCACGGTGTACACGTATTCGACACCGCCAACAGGCGGTACTTCGGTATAGGTCGTGACGTCGCTGGTCGAGAACCCGACATAGCCGCCGTCTCGGTATACGAGGTAGCTCATGATGCCGGCATCGTCTACCGACGCATCCCACGAGATCTGCACGGAACCATCACCGACGTCGATGGCAACGACATTGGAAGGCACCGTTGGTGGTTCCGTGTCGATGAATCCGACAACTGCAGTCACGATGACCGGTTCAGACAGAGCGCCAACCCGGTTGGTGGCACGAACGCTGTATTCGTAGCTACGACCCACAACTACGTTGTTGTCGGTGTACGTGGTGAACGCTCCCGAATCGATCGTGCCGATTTCTTCGCCGTCGCGGCTGATGCGGTAGCCCGAGGCGTCAGCAACCGGTTGCCACTCGAGGTCGACACCGTCGGCCCCAGCCTGGACCACAGTGAGGCCGGTTGGCGATGCGGGGATCGGTACCTCGCCACAGAATCGAGCGAAGCCTCGGGCAAACACTCGGCCACCCGGTTCATAGAATCCGCCGTCGATGATGTCGCCGCCGATCCATATGCAGCCGAGGTCGTCGGTGGCCACGGTCCAGCCGCCGTCGATGTTGCCGCCGAGATCGAACTCGGTGGCGACCGGGGCGCCGGACAGGTCATAGGCCATGGCGACGCGGTGAGTGGTCCTTCGGTTGGTAACCGAGCTGTAGTGATTTGGTCGGTTCGAACTGTCGTACAAGTCGGTGCAGTGGCAGCCGGAATAGATGAAGTCGCCGATTTTCTCGGCGAACTGGTAGTCGCCGCCGGTGCCAGCGCCCTGCCAACAAAAGGTCGAGCCGCAACCGTTGCCAGCGAATTGCCAGAAATCAAGCCGGTGCGAGTCTCCATCGAGCGCCACCAACGTGTGCTGTGAACCTGCAATCCATACCCGACCGTTGAAATACTCGACGTCGTAGACCTCGGGCCGCGACGGCTGGTTGAGCGGCCGCGGAGTAAGACCTTGGACGAGTGCGCCGGTTTCGGTGGTCACGGTGGCGAACTCGGAGAAGTCGGTGCTGCCGTTGACCGAGGTGAAGCGACCATTGAGGTAGACCCGGCCTCGATCTTGATCAACACCGATTCCCCATACCGCTCCACCCGAGACCACCGGATTCCAGGTGGGATCGATGGTGCCGTACCTGGCGGTGACACGGGCGGCCTTGTTCACCCGTACTCGAGTGTCGCCGGGTCCGTTGACGTGGCTGAAGTTGCCGCCTATGTAGAGGAAGTCGCCCACTATTTCGAGCTCTCGAATGATGGCGCGACCTTCGGGGTAGAACGGCCGTTCTACCCAGGCTTCGAACGATGAGTCGACCTGGCCAGTTGCCGGATTTATGGCGGCGAGCGCCTCGGTGTTCGGTTGACCGTCGATGTTCGTGAATTCGCCACCGACGAGCAGTCGCCCACGTGAGTTCACTTCGAGTGCGTGCACGTTGCCATCGAGACGCGGCCGAAATGACGGATCCCATTTGCCGGTGACCACGTCGAAGCGGGCCAGGTATGCCTGGTTGGTCAGCCGTTCGGTATCTTGCTCGATGACCTGCTCGAATTCGCCGCCGACGTACATGTGGTCGCCCACCTGTTGCATGTCCCAGACGGTGACGTCGAGGCTGGCAGTGGTGTCATTGTTGAAGCGGTTCCAGACAACGCCATCCATACCCTCGCTGGGACGCGCGCTCACCTCATTTGGATCGACTGGAAGATGCTCGGCCACAATTCCGGTTGGGGGGCCATCGGTGATGAGCCACTGGAAATACGCGGTGGTTCCGCCGACGAAGCGCACCTCTACCGGCCAACGCCCCTTGAGGGCGACCGACCCTTGCACTGCGGAGTTGGCCCAGACCAAGCCGGGCGGCAAGCCCACAACTTCGGCGGATGTGGGCCAGTCGACGACCAGGTTGATCTGCTCGCCGACTTGGTTCCACTGGTCACCAATGACGATGCGCTGCTGCGCGTCTGCCGGTGTGGCGGGGGAGAACGGGGCGGCGACCAGCAAACTCATCAACATCACAACCGCTACAAGCGCCCAACCGGTTTTGCGACTCATTTGTGCCATGCTGTCCAGGGTAGGGCGCTGGTCGGCATCCTGCTGCGATACGCAGGCTCTGAGGCCCTGAGTAAAACTACCCATCGTCGGATCTCCTAGCTTCAATTTCACTCGGTAATGCTTCTGTGGACCACCAGACCGGCTCGTCGAGCAGCGAGGCGAGGCGCTGCACGTCCGGCGTGAGTTCGGCCCATAGACGGCGGCGGGTTCGGGGTGAGACCGTCGCCGAGGGCAATCGGTTTTCGTGAAGATCTGTTTCGACCGGCTGTTCGAGTGGGCTCAGCCCAAGGAACCTTCGGGTTCGATCAAGGATCTGGTGCGGATTGGCGTAAAGATCTTCGCTGCGTACAGCCAGCACTTGTTCTCGTGGCCAGTGCGTAAGCCACCGCTGCACCGAAGCGCCGTAGCGGCTCTGGTCGGTATAGGCAAAGTTGAGATGATTCCAGCTGACATAGGTCGGATCATCGATCATGCGTTGGTACTCGCCAGCAAGGCGATCCGGTTCAGCATCGAGCGCAGCTTCAAAGGTGGGTAGCGTCTCGATACCTTGTTTGACCCGTTCGCGATAGTGCGAAAATGCCCGGTCTACCGGATCGCGCAATACACAGATTATTCGTGCGTCGGGCACCATCTCGTAGGCCCGTCGGGCCGCGTGCGGGTGGCTCAGGTAATAGGGAGATGCGTCGCCGACGATGCCCGCTCCGAGGGCGTCGCGCGTGGGGAAATGTGATCGATACCAGGCACTGCCGCGCTGGTAGTTCACATCGAAGAAGTAGGTGCCCTTCAAAGCTTCGCGTCGAGGAAAGAGCGGTTGCACACCGGCCGACGCAACCAGGCTGCGAGCCAGGGTCGTGGATCCACCACGTTTCGCACCAATCAGCAGATAGTCCGGCAGCACACGCCGGGCGCTGGTAGCTGCGCCGTAGCGACGAATGGCGTGCTTGGCTGCCGGAACGAGAGGTCGTCGTAGCTTCCACAGCAGCGATTCATCGGCCCCGCGACCATGATCGGCGCGGCGAAAGTCGAAGGTGCTGGCATTGCGATCGTGCGTTGCCATCGTCATGTCTCCCCTCCTAGATTCCGCGACCGAAACGGTGCGCGAGGCGCAGCAGAAAGTCCGCAGGAACCCCAGCTGCCACGGCCAAGGCAAGCACAGATCGTTTCTCGGTAGGGCGTAGAGCGACGGTTTCTTTGACAAGCGTGAGCGCGCGTCGGCGATCTCCCGCGGCTGCGGCGGCGAAAGCCTGCTGCCCACGTATGCGAGCCAGACCCGTTGGGGCCTGTTGGAATTCAGGGTGTTTGTCGACCAAGAAGGCCAGCGCTTCATCGATCATCTTCCATCGGTCTCGGAAGTAGGTCGAGGGATGCCAGTTGATTCTCACGAGTGCTGCGTCGACCGACACGATCTCGGCAATACGGGCGGCCCGCAACAGGACGTCGTAGTCCTCGGCGTAGCTACCCGGTAGTTCCTCGTCGACCAGGCCCAGTTCGTCGACGAACCATGCGCGATCCATGACGAAGCTCGACGGATGCACCTCGGTCATACGGTCATCGAGAAAGGCGTCGAATGTGAGCTGCTTTTCGACGGGAATCCGCACATGATCTTCGCCTTCGAAGTGCACGGCGATGCCACATGTTGCCAGCCGCGCAGCTGGGCGCTCGGACAATCGTTCGATCTGGCGGCCCAGCTTGGCGGGAAACCATTCGTCGTCGTCGTCGCACAGTGCCAGCCATCGCCCACTAGCGGCAAGAGCGCCGGAATTTCGCGCCCCTGCAAGCCCAGGGGTACGCGTATTGGTCATGACACGAATGGTGCGGTGCGGGTTGTCGTCGGCGATTGTGCCGTCGGGTTCGCTCTGATCGAAGACCACGATGGTCTCGATGGGGCCGGCGTAGTCGGATTCGGTGATGGCGCGGACCGCATCACGGAGCATTTCGGGGCGGTTGCGCGTCGCGACCACAACCGAGACCAAGTCGTTAGTCATGAGCGACCACCCCGTCGTTGCCAAACCGGTCGCGCCGGACGCCTCATGACGTCGTCGACGATCGCAGAGATGCGAGCGAGCGTTTCGGGGGGCGTGCCGGTGACGACATGCTCGGCTGTCCCGTGCACGACACCCTTTAGCTGCTGTGAGAGCTCAGACTCGTCGTGAGCCACATGAATGGCTCCCTTGGCCGCCATGAACTCGCTGAAACGCATCTGGTGCTCGTCGACATGCTCGCCCATTGCCGGGTTGCGAGGAATCACGACCGGGACCACACCAGCTTGGCGCGCTTCCATGATCGTCGACGGGCCGCCATGGCAGACAATGGCATCGGCGCGATGCATCATGGCATCGAGTTCGCCGGGTTCGAGCCACTGGGCTGATCGAGCGTGGGGAACCATCTTGGTCGTTCCGCGTTGGATGAAGACCTCGCACTCGGCATTGTGCTGCTGCCAGGTGTCGAGCCAGGTGACGAAGCGGTCGAACGGGTGATGATCGGTGCCGACTGCGGCCAGGATGAACGGATGATGCTCGGTCGTCATGTCAGTACAGCGCTCCAACGACCGTGCCGCCTCCGTAGACCTCTTGTTGCTCGGGCCATTGAACCAAGAATTCGGTGCTGAATGGGCGAACCAGACGGCCGGTCAATGTGCGACTGTCGATGCGATCGTAGACCTCGAGGAAAATGGTACGGGCGCCGAACAAGCGCCCGAGCACGAAGAACGGCACGGCGATTCCGGCACCGGTCGACACGATGATCTCGGGCCGGTTGGTGCGAATCTCGCGCCAGGCCACAACGAGATTACGAAGCAGATTGCTGACACTGCGCGTGGTCGGTCCATGGCCCAGGACCAAGGGGTCGTCGCCGACATCGACGCTGGCATGATCGAGAGACACCCACCTGCGTTGGAACGTGTCGAAACACGAACTGATGAGCTGCAGCTGGGCGAGATGGCCTCCGGGTGTGGCCACGAGTAGCGCTACGGGTTTCTCTGTCGTCATGTCAGACCTGATATCCGTGCTGGGCACAAGCATTCAGCGTGGCGATGATGGCAGCGATCGCTGCACCCTCGTCGGTACCTGCGTCAGCGAGCTGCGACGCCGTTGCGGCGATGTCTGATTCCGACGCCTGGGTTGCAAACTGCGAGGCTTCGACGAGTGCAGCTGCAGTTCCCTGGCTGTCACCTCGGTCGAGGAGATCGATGGCGCTTTCGGCACGAGCGCAAGCTGCGGCGCCGTTGGCAGAGATGACTGCGCTTTCCGCCTCGTCGACCGTTGGGCCCTGCACCACGATTTCATCGGAAGGCACGGGTCCGGTCGGCGCAGCCGGGACAAAGACCGGATCGCCGTCCTGCGTAGGCACGGGAACCCGGGTGGCGGTCGGGACCGGGGTGGGCGGCACCGGGGTGGACGGCACCGAGGTGGACGGCACCGAGGTGGACGGCACCGAGGTGGACGGCACGGGTGTGGGTGCCGTCGCTGCGGGTTCGGGGGTTGGGAGCGGAGCGGTCGTGGCTACCGGTGTTGCAGTTGGCTCCTCGGCGGGCGTTGCCGTTTGCTCGTCGTTCGTATCGTCGGCGACGGTCTCAGCTTCGGGGGCGGGCGCGCTGGTTGGCGGAGCCGTCGGAGCATCCAAGGTGGCGTCGGCTTCGTCGGCGCCCACTCGGCTGCCGCGTCCGTCAGACGACGACTCTGCGTCTACATCGTCGGAGTCGTCGGTCGATTCATCGGTGGAATCATCCGTGGTTGCTTGGTCCGTGATTGTTTCCGGCTCGGTAGGCAGTGGTGCAGACTCAACCTGTGGCTGAGCTTCAGGTGCCTCCTGCAGACTCGTTTCATCGGTTGACCCCGATGAACACCCGGCTGCGAGCATAAACAGCAACCCGAACAGCGCGGTCACAATTGGTTTCCTGCCCTTTGCCTGCCATAGTGACCGACTATGCGCGATCTCATCAAAGCTGCGGCCAGCCGATTCGGCGTCTACAACCGCAACCGTAAAGCTGACCGGCTCGAACAGATAGTTCAAAGCGTCGGTGCCCGCAGCGTCTTGGTTGTCGGTGTCCAGCCCAAGCAGAATCAGCCGTTCGAAAACATCATCGCCAACCGCATGGCCGGCGCCGTCGACCTTTTCGTGCCGAGCGGCATTCTGTTCGACCGTCTCGACGGGCGAGCAGAGCACTCGATGACCTGGGACAACTTCGTGATCGCCGACGGCAGGCATCTGCCCTTCGCAGAAGACGCGTTCGACCTGGTCGTGTCCAACGCCGTGGTGGAACATGTCGGTGACGAGCCCGACCAGATCGCCTTTGTGGCCGAGCATCTGCGGGTCGGCAAGAACTGGGCCATGACCACACCGAACCGCTGGTTCCCGATCGAGGCCCATACCCGAGTTTTCTTCCGGCACTGGCAGGCTTCGTGGCGGGCACGGCATCGCCGCCAGTTCACGCGATTGCTCAGCAAAGGCGAGTTCGCTGCGCTGCTGCCCAACGACGCGATGATCACGGGTGAACATTGGTCTCCCACCTTCTTTGCGTCATCGGTGCGCCTGGGTCAGTCATAAAGTTGAGTTGAATAGCATTCAGTATGCGTCGCGGCCGAGCAGCGCAGGAATCGTGCGGGCCAAAATGACCATATCGAGGCCAATCGTCCAGTTGTCGACGTAGTAGAGATCAAGACGGGCGTAATCGGCGAATGAGGTAGTGCTGCGACCGTTCACCTGCCACATGCCGGTGATGCCGGGTGGAACCTCGAGTCGGTCGAAGAGCTCGATCGGCCAACCGTCGGCTTCGATCGCCAGCGCTGGTCGTGGCCCGACCAGGCTCATGTCGCCTCGCACGACGTTCCACAGCTGTGGCAACTCGTCCATCGAGGTACGACGCAAGAAGCCACCGACGCTGGTGATCCGTGGGTCATCCTTGATCTTGAAGAGGGGCCCGTCTGCCTCGTTTGCAGCGGAGAGCTCCATGAGCATCTGATCGGCGTCGGGTCGCATCGACCGGAACTTGATCATCTCGAACTGTTGGCCGTTGCGACCCAAACGGCGCTGCTTGTAGAGGACAGGACCAGACGATCCCAGTTTCACGGCGAGCGCAGCTGCAATCATCACCGGCGACAACGCGACCAGCGCCAATGAAGCCACCACCAGATCGAAGACTCGCTTGAGCACGACTCGGCCACGCCCATGAATTCCCGGGCGAATGTGCACCGTGGAGAAGCCGCGTAGACGTCCGATGTCGAGCCGCGATGGGCGGACACCGGTCGCACCGGTCAGCAGGTCTACACCCACACCGTTCATACTGCAGCGCCGGACGACCGCATTGACAACAGGGATGCCGGGTGCCGTCGCAAGCACGACGACGCGGTCAACCTCGCCGTTGTGCACCTTTTGGATCAACTGATCGGTCTTGCGCAACGCCGGGCGGATGTCGTCGAAGGTGTCCAGCTGGGTTCGTTGCACGACCACTTGCAGTGCGTCATCGCGGTCGATCTTCTCGAACTCGTGGATGGCGTCGCCATCGCCCAGCAATGCGAGTCGGGTGACCATGTGGGGGGCGACTTTCGCGTGTGACTCGACTTTCGAGGCCACGGAGCGATGCAGCAGCATTGCTCCCAGGGCACCAACGGTTGCAATTGGCAGCCACATGCGGTCGTGGCCGAGGTCGACGATGTAGACGCCGACCAGGAAGACGAGGGCGGCGGAACCAACCGCTTGGGCCACACGCTGCGTGGCCACGGCGCGAGTGTCATTGGCGGCGGTGGTGTAGGCGCCGATTCTGCGGGCCATCTGTAGCGTCACGAGCGTGGCAGCAACCGCTACGAAGAAGGGATTGAGTGACCCGAGCGGGATCTGCAGGCTCACTACGAACAGGACGACGAAGAGCAGCGCTGCGTCGACCGCCCAACGATGGCGCAGGCCCAGCATGACCAGACCGACCAGACCCTGCGGGCGAATGGCCCGGCCTGATTCGACAACGAATACATCGGCGTGTTCGGTTTGATCAGGTTGCGTCGCAACCGCTGTTCGCTTGCCACTCGCGTGTATGTCTGTGGACGTCACTTGACAGCCCTGTACCTTCCGCAATTGTTCATTCGACGCCTGCAGCGTCACCAACGCCGTGCAACGTCGATAACCGAACTCTAATCATGCTCCGAGGGGCGAAAATGGGCGTTGGGCACAATTGCCCTTCGCCCTTCACACCAACGAACGCTCTGGGCGCACACAAAATCACTTTGCGCGTCATTCTCTGGGAGTGAAGCACCAGTTGACGCCAAAATCGGTGTCATGTCAGCACATCGACAAAATCATCTTTGGGCCGCAGATGCCCCTTCTGGGGCACTGTGGTCGCTCGAGACACCGAACCTGCCGGTAGCCGCGAGGTCCGACCGCGCCGCGCTACCCTCGGCCCGAACCTGCTGCGGTAGTGGTCAGGAGCCGACAATCTCGAGGTGATCGTGCCAAACGGCCCCCAGGGCGAAACGGATCCTGCTGATCAATCACGAAACCACGACCTGCGCTGGGCCGAAACCGCACTGTTCGACACTCCCAGTCATGTGCTGAGCCACGAATCCGGTCCCTCGACCCGCTCCGCCACCACCTCGTGGACGGCGTTACCTGCACGCGGTCCGCTACGACGCCTCGTTCCCGCATCGGCCCGGTTTGCGGCCGAAGCATTCGCGAATGACCATGACGCCATGTCCACAACTCGACGAGCGATGGGGCGCGCCGCTCGGCTCTCGGTCCGTTCGGGCACCCTTCGTTTCGCCCCCAAGCTCTACGCAGACACCACCACGGTCTTTCACGATCCGGCCTCGTCTGTGATCGCGGCTGCAGCAGATGCTCTGGGCCGACCAATCGCCGCCGCCGCCATCACGCTTGGCCCCCGGCGCTACAACCGCAAGCCCGTCGTACAGCTCATGAACGCTGCCGCCGAAACCGTTGGCTACCTCAAAGTCGGGGCAGGTCCACTCACATCGGCAATGGTGGCGACCGAAGCTGCGACCGTCGATCGACTCTGCCCGACCAGCGCGATTCTACGTGTTCCGACAGTGTTGTGGCGTTCCCGATGGCACGGTTGCGAAGTTGCCTGCTTCTCATCGGTCGCCGTTCGTGCCGCCGAGCTCGTCGCCGCCGACCCGTCCCGGCTCGTCGAGATCGCGCTCGCGGTGGTCCAGGCGGGCGGCGGCCAGCGCGACCACACGCTTCGTGACTGCGTGCCTTTCACCCGTGTCCGAAGCGCCGCCGGGCCGAACAGCGACATCCAGAAACTCATCGACACTGCCGCAGAGGTGTTCGGCGATCGCACCGTGTCCGTTGGCTCGTGGCACGGTGACTTTTCGCCGTGGAACATGATCAGCACGGCAGACTCCACTGCACTGATCGATTGGGAGTTCGCCGATGACGCCATGGCGATCGGCGCCGACCTGCTCCACAACCGGGTGATGACGGCTACCCATCTTCGTGGCGAAGCGCCGTGGCGCCCACTTCGAGTACTGCTCGATGCCGGCGATGACGTGCCTGAACTGCATGCCATGGCCGTGCCGTCTCATCAGCACCGACCGCACCTACTGCTGTATCTGCTCGAGCTCATGCGGCGTGACCTCGAACTCCAACGGCACAACCAACCCGACACCGGGTTCGGCGTGTCCGCGCAGGCCGCCGCTCAGGCGATTCTGGCAGATGCGGTCCGATGATCGGTCGCGAGCCAAGGACACAAGATGAACAAGATGGGATCGTCAGCGAGTCTCAGACGGCGCGGGGGTCGCTGCTGAACGGGGTGAGTTCGGTGGTGAGCACCGGGCTCGGCTTCCTACTCGTCATCGTGATAACTCGCACCTATGGTGCAGACGACACGGGCGTGTTCTTCGGCGTCATTGCGCTTTTCGCCATGGTGGCTACCGCCGCCAAACTCGGCACCGAGACTGCATTGGTGCTCCTCGTGGCTCGCTTTCGATCGAAGAGATCAAACCGCTCCATCCGCGAAGCGCTCGTTAGCGCCGTCGCTCCGGTTCTTGTCATCAGCGTGCTGGCTGCGGTGGTGCTTTTCCTGATGGCCGGTCCGCTGAGCTCGGTGTTCAGCGATGACCGGGCCCAGTCCTTCGCCGATGTCCTGCGTGCCTTGGCGCCGTTCCTACCCGCGTGGGCAATCGGTCTGGTCCTGCTCGGTGCCACTCGAGGCGCCGGCACGATGGTTCCTACTGCGGTCGGGCTGCAGCTCGTTCAGCCCATTGCTCAGATCGTGTTGGTACTCATCGCCGCCAACCAAAACTGGAAACTCTCCTCGCTCGCCGTTGCCTGGGGCGCTCCCCTCGTCGTCACTGCGTTGATCGCGTTCGCCGGGCTCTTGCCATTCTTGCGGGTTTCGGATGCGGAACCCGCTGTGGATCGAGCGGAGATCTGGCGCGAGTTGTGGATCTTCGCCGGGCCTCGTGGACTGGCTGGCACATTGCAGGTTTCGCTCGACCGCGTCGGCATCTTGTTGATCGGCGCCTTGGCCACATCCACGGCGGCAGGACAATGGGCTGCCATCAGCCGACTCATTGGTGTGGCACAACGATCATTCCACGCGGTCGGCCAAGCGCTGAACCCGCGATTGAGTTCACTAGCTCATCGAAACGACTGGCCCGCCGTTGGTCGAGTCTTCGATCAGATCACCCTGGCCACCGTCGCAGCGCTCACCCCGGCAGTTCTCGCGCTGGTGTTTTTCCCCAAGTCTGCGCTCGACATTTTCGGAGGAACAGAGTTCGAAGCTGCATCGCGCCCACTCGTGATCGCGGCCGTTGCGACCTTCGCTTCAATCGCCTTTGCACACGTCGACAATGTACTTCTCATGGCCGGACGCAGCTCGACGGCGCTGATCGACACTGCCGCCGCGCTGATCACCACGATCGTGCTCGATCTGGTGCTGGTGCCACCCTTCGGCCTCGAAGGCGCTGCGGTCGCAATGGCAATCGGGGTGCTCGTCTATCGAGGATCAGCTGCAGTGCAGATCGCTCGCTGGTTCCAGATTCGCCCGCTGTCTCGATCGGTGCTCATGGTGTCGGGCATGGGGCTCGTCTCCGTTGGTGGGGTCATGCTGATCGGTCGGCTCGTGGCCGGCGACCGACTTGGGGTGGCGATCGTGTCCGGGCTGATTTCGGTGGGCGTCTACGCCTCGGTGCTCTTCACAAAACGCCAATCGATAGGAATCCAGATGAGCTTCGACCTCCCATAAGCGCAACCGCAAGGCGGATGCACGAAGCCGCTCAAAAAGACCCGCATCCATATCCGACGAACGCCGGCCCGAGCGGAGCAGTGAGACTCAGCCAGGAGCGAGGGACGAGCGAGAAGCGGCGGAGGCACGAAGCCGCTCAAAAAGACCCGCATCCATGTCCGACGAACGTCGGCCCGAGCGGAGCAGTGAGACTCAGCCAGGAGCGAGGGACGAGCGAGAAGCGGCGGAGGCACGAAGCCGCTCAAAAAGACCCGCATCCATGTCCGACGAACGTCGGCCCGAGCGGAGCGGTGAGACTCAGCCAGGAGCGAGGGACGAGCGAGAAGCGGCGGAGGCACGAAGCCGCTCAAAAAGACCCGCATCCATGTCCGACGAACGTCGGCCCGAGCGGAGCGGTGAGACTCAGCCAAGGACCTCGGGGTGGTGGCGGTCGACCAGGGCAATCGCGATCATGGCCATGACAATCCCGAGTTGTTGGGGCACGTGACCGTAGAACAGTGCTTGCACGATCGATGTGAACACGATGACGTGCGCCCACAGTCCAATCTCGGACGTGAAGCGCTGCGTCCGTGCGTACATGGCTAGCAGGAAGCCGAAGTAGGTCACCGCCCCCAGCACACCGTGCGAGAAAAGCACGATCCATACCTGGCCGTGCGAGCCAAGGGGAGGGCCGCCCTCGGCGACAGCACGAGGTCCGCCGAACCCGATAAGCGGCGAGTTCGGCATTTCGGCAATCGTTTCGGAGACAAGCGAACTCCGTTGGGCGTCGCTGTGACCGGTATTGAGACGGTCCACGAACAGGTCACCGAGGGGCGACAGCGCGACAAAGATCAAGACGACGAGTCCGCCCATCAGAAGCTGTAGCACGGCACGACCCTGACCTCGGCCGACGAACAGGAGGGCGGCATATCCCAAGGCGATCACGATGCTGAGCCACAAGCCGCGGTTTACCGACACGATGATCGGAACAATGGCGAGGGCGAGTGAGATACGGGCGGTGCGTTTGCTCAGACCGATGCCGTGGCGAGCGTCGAGTAATATGAACGGCCACATCAAGCCGGTCGCTGCTCCCCAACCGTTCGTATAGGGGAACGGCGCCTTGGGGCGGCGGCTTTCGAACCCCAGGAATGTTTCGATGTCGGCGAAGGACGGGTTCACGACGGTGCTCACGAACTCGTTCGATTCGACACCTGCGGGAAGAATCAGTGCGAACGGTGACGTGAACGTGAAGTCTCCCAGCAACAACCCGAGCCAGCCGCCGGCAACGATCCCCAACCAGAAGAACCCCATGGCGCGGATCAGGAATCGGGGGCTCAGTACGTGACGGAAGGTGAGCACGTACGGAATGATGAGCCCAACGGCAACGTACTGGCCAAGGCGAATGCCCCACGCCAAGATATTGCTCGGCTCTTCGAGCATCACGCCTGAGGTAATCACTGCGAGCACGAATGCGATGTACAGTCCAAAGCTCAGTGGTGCAGTGGCTCGACCGGCCCGCAGTAGAGCAATGCCCATGAAGAAGCCAGCGATGGGCCAGATGAGCTCACCCAGGCCCAAGGCCCACCACACCGGATACGCCGCAAAGAGAAACAGCGGCACCGCACCGTCGGTTCGCCAGGAAACTTGCCGCAGCCTGGCGGGGGCTGTTGACGATCGACCGTTGGTGCGGGCTTGGAGCCCCGTCACTCGTCTGGAGCCGACGCGGAGTCGGTCAACACGATCGAACCGATCAGCTCGCCGCCGGAGCGCCGCAAGACCGAGGCGGCACGATCGACGCGCGTTCGGCCGTCTGCGTCGTCGACAACCAGTAGCACTGCGTCGGTGGCAAACGTGGCCAAGTGCGACGTGGAGTTGTCGAGCACGCCGGGCGCGCTCACGATGATGTAGTCGTAGTCGTCGCGCCCCGAGTTCAGAAACCCGCTGAGGCCCACCAATCGTAGGAGCGAGTCGGGGTCGCCGTCGGTGTGACCGGAGCCGACCACGTCGATGGACCCGTGTTGTTGACGCACCTGTTCGATGGTTTGTCCTTGCGCGAGCGCTTCGAGGAGTCCGGGGGCGCCCGCCAGACCCAGTTGCCCAGTCGTGCCGCTGGTCCCGAAGTCGGCGCTGATCAACAGGACGCGATTTTCCTGTCCCAGACTCATCGCCAACCAGGTCGCCACCAACGCAGGCGGCCCCGACTGAGCGATCGTCGTCACGCCGACAACCTTGGCCTGGTGCTGCACCAAGGCAGAAGCCACCGTGCGCCGAAGCGATGCATAAGCATCGGCGCCACCGACACGGCGAGGTATGTGCCCCACGGCGGGCACCCCTATACGTGCGAGTTCGCCGTCTTCGAGGCGTTCTGCGCGACGCTTGCGGTCACGGAACAGTGCGGCCATGAGTCCCAGCAGACCACCCAAGATGGTGCCGGCAAACACGATCGGAATCAGGCGCGCTCGGGTCGAGCTCTGGCTCAGTTGCGCCGGACTGATGACTTGGCCGGGGTCGAGCGTGAGCGAGTCGAGCCGAGCGATGTCGCTGTCGATCCCGGTGACCTGAGAGATCAGCACTGCTTGGGCGTTGATAGCGGCTCGAAACTCAGCCGAGTCGACTGGCGTGGCGGCCAGCGTGTTCTCGACTGCGGTCAGCTCGGCCTGGACTTCGGCTCGCCGTGACCGGAAGGAGGTCTCGGCGACCTCGATCGACCCCACCGCCTGGTCGAGCCTGATCGCGAGGTACGCATCGGCGAATGCTGCGGCGACGTCGCGGGCATAGGCCGAGTCGGTGTCCGAGATGCTGAATTCGAGGACCGGCCGCGATTCAACGGTTCGAACAGAAATTTCTTGGCGCAATGCTCGGGTCGTCTCGATGTCGTCAGTGCCCAGGCCAACCAGTTCTGCCGCCCGCTCGGCGACGATAAATGAATTGGCAAGCTCACGCTCGACAATGGGATCGACGTCGCTGGCCGACGTGGCTCGCGTCAGATCCACCCCGACAGGCTTTACGAGCACCGTTGCCCACGATGTGTGCGAATCCGGCTGTGCGAAAGCAAAGAGCAGCGCAAGCGCCAGTCCAATTGCGAGTCCTGCGGCCAGCAGACCACGACTGCGTTTCATTGCCCCAAAGGACAGGTCGAAATCGACAAATCCTGCTGTGGGCCCCATGTCGACCATCTCGACAGTCAATCCGGTCAATAGGCCTCTTCCACCGACGCACGGGTCAGCGGGCATACTTATCAGCGATGTTTCGAGTTCTCCACGAGTGTGCACGGAATGCGAGAGTCGTTTACTCGGCCGTCTTCGCAGCGGTTCTTGCGCTCGTTGTGCTCGGCTGCACGACTGCTGAACCGGACGTCGAAGTGTCGGCGAACGAGGCCACGCCCACGCTGGTCGTACCACTCGACGCGTCGAGCACACCGGGCACGATCACCTTGGGCGTCGCCGCAGGGCGTCGTACCGGTCAAACACCGATCGACGCGCTGATCCATATCGAGCAGGTGGCCGGTCGTCAACTTGACACGCTGCGGGCCTATGCCTTCTGGGATGGCGAGTTTCCCGACCTTCGTCATCGTTTTGCCAGCGATGGTGAGCGCGTGCTGCATCTTTCGGTCAATGCCCGACGAACCGACGGATCGGCCGTGCCATGGAGCGAGATCGCAACCGCCGATCCCGGCGACCTGGTGTACGACGAACTCGTTTCTTGGGTAGATCGGTTGGCCAACTACGACGCCGATCTTCGCGTCACGTTCCATCACGAGGCCGACATCGAGCCCGAGTTCGGAAGCCCCGCCGACTTCGTGGCCGCATGGCAGCGTTTCACGAGCATGCTCGCCGAAGCCGCTCCTGATATGGAAACCGTCTGGGTGATGACAGCATTCAGCTTGGACAGACCAATCGCAGAGGAATTCTGGCCGGGCGCAGATCATGTCGACATCATCGGTGCCGACGCCTTCAATTGGTTTGGTTGCCGGGGCACTCCCGAGGCATGGCGCAGCCCTGAAGAGGTGCTTGCGCCGCTCATGAGCTTTGCCGCACGTCACCCGAACAAGCCGCTGGTTCTGGCCGAGCTGGGCTCAGACGAGGACCCCGACGACCCCGGCCGCAAAGCAGACTGGTTCGACGAACTGGCTTCGCTCGTGGCGACCAGCGACTATGACCGGATCGACACCATCGTGTTCTTCCACAACGACCATGACGCCGATTCGACCTGCGACTGGTGGCTCGACAGTTCTGAGCGCAGCACCGAAGCATTCCAACAGTTGGCGGCGCTCCCCTTGTTCGGCGGCGACACGGCGGTGCCTCCGCCCACACAGTGTCCCGCCATTGCCACGGTCACCTCGTCGGTCGATGATCTTGCAATCGTCGATGGCGATGGCGATGGTCGCTTCGATTTCGAGTTCGGTCTCGAGAACCGTTTCCTGGGCGTGGGCGACCAGTCCGCTGACGGAGCAGACCATCGATTGCTGCTCATGTTCCCAGCTCTCGAGCCGCTGCCTCGCGAGGCAACGCTGGAACTTCGCATCCGGGTGGGTGAGCGCCAGCCAGCACTTCCGGCGCCGATCGAGTTGCTGCTTCTCGACGAATTCGAGACGATGAGCCAAGCGTTCAGCCAACCTGGCCAGGTGCTGGCTCCAATACTCTTCGATGCTTCGACACCCGGTGGTCAACATGTCGTCGATGTGACCGGGCAAATCGATCCGACCAACCCGACCACGTTTCGCCTGCAACTGACTGCGGTCCCGCCGACCGGTGATGGCCAGGCGGCCTTGTTTCTGGGAACCGGCGATGCCTCGCGCTCGATCGACCGACCTGCGCTGATCGCCCGTCTCTGCGAGTAGAGCCTGTCCAGACGTGAGGGTTACTCGGCGTCGGACTCCGAGACCAGCACTTCTCGAGCCTTCGACCCGACCGATGGCCCGACAACGCCGTTCTCCTCGAGAAGATCCATCAGGCGTCCGGCACGAGCAAAGCCGACCTTGAGCTTGCGCTGAAGCATCGACGTGGAACCCAGCTGCGAACTCACCACCAGTTCTTTGGCCTGCATGTAGAGGTCGTCGTCGCTGCCGGCATCGCTGCCCGATCCCCCACCGCTGCCGCTCGACGATCCTGACGCACCGTTGGAGCCGGCGCTGCCTTCGACGATTTCTGCTTCGCTGACGGACTCGTCGATCTTGAAATCGTCGGCTTGCTTACGCCACATCTTGACGACTTTTTTGACTTCGGCCTCGTCGACCCAGCAGCCCTGAATCCGATCGGGCGCGCTCGATGTAGGCGACAGCATCAACATGTCACCCTGGCCTATGAGCCGCTCGGCGCCCGGCTGGTCCAAGATCACCCGGCTGTCGGTCAGGCTCGACACCGAGAACGCAATTCGTGCCGGGACGTTGGCCTTGATGATGCCGGTGATCACGTTCGTCGATGGTCGCTGGGTGGCGATGATCAGGTGGATGCCGACCGCACGGGCCTTCTGTGCAATGCGACAGATGGAGTCTTCGACATCGCGGGCAGCAACCATCATGAGGTCGGCCAGCTCGTCGACGACGATGAGGATGAACGGCATGCGGCTGATCGGGCGTCGGTTGTCTTCCTCGTTGTCCTCGATTGCCTTGTTCTCTTTGTCGAACTGGCCAGCATCGAATGCCTTGTTGAAACCAGCGATGTCGCGGAAGCCCTGCCCGGCAAGAAGTTCGTAGCGGCGGTCCATCTCGCGGCAGGCCCACGCCAGCGCGTTGGCGGCCTTGCGAGGATCGGTGACTGGTTGGGTCAACAGGTGCGGCACTCGTTCGTACTGCGTCATCTCGACCATCTTCGGATCGACGAGGATCATGCGCACGTCGGCTGGTGTCGATCGCATCAGGATCGAGGTGATGATGCTGTTGATGCCCGACGACTTACCCGAACCGGTGGCACCGGCGATGAGCAGGTGAGGCATCTTGGCCAGGTTCATCAACTTGGCTTTGCCCTGGATATCTCGACCAATGGCGACTTCCATCGGGTGCGTCGCATTGGCTGCTTCCTTCGCACGCAACAGGTCACCGAGTGCCACGATCTGGCGATCGGCATTGGGAACCTCGACCCCGATCGCCTGGCGGCCGGGGATGGGCGCCAAGATGCGAACGTCGGCCGAGGCCATGGCGTAGGCGATGTCGCGGTTCAGGCTCGTGATACGAGACACCTTGACGCCTTCGCCGAGTTCGAGCTCGAATCGGGTGACGGTGGGACCAACGACCATGCCGACGAGGTGCGCGTCGACGCCGTGAGATGACAGGGCACGTTCAAGGCGTTGACCCTGCTCGGCCACGGCGTCTTGGTCGACTGCTCGGGCTCCTCCGCTGTTCAGCAGAGTGAGCGGGGGGAGCTTCCACGCAGAACCTTCGACGCTGGGTCCCAGTGGCAGTGTGGTCTGTTCGCCCGGTCCGGTGTCGGAGACCACGATCCTCGGCTTCTTGCGAGGTTTGGGTTTTGGCGCCGCTTCTGCTTCCCGCACGGCTGCAGGCACGGGCGGCGGCTTGTCTGCGGGCGCAGCCAGCTGGCGGAAACTCGACGCCGTACCGCCTTGCTTTGGAGCGGGGATGCCCGCGTCGAGCAGCGGATCGTTGGTGGCATCGACCCCAGCCTCGGACTGCGTCTTCTTCTTGCCTCGGGTGCGCTTGGCTTTGGCTGCGGCTCCACCCCGGCGATAGTCGCCGACATGTTGCCCGCCCACGATGATCGGCGCCGATGGATCCTCGAGCAAGATGTCGTCGCCGGCATAGGCAACGGCGGCGGGCTGGGCATCCAGACCGGTCAGGTGACCCCAGAAACGCTGTACCGAGCCGCCGAGTGCGTCCATACGGCGTGCCCCTGCACCCCACCACATGGCAACCGACATGGCCGTGATGACGACCATGCCGATGATGAAGAGTCCAATGAGCACGATCGCTGCGCCGATGCTCCCGAATGCCATGTGTTGCGGGGCTGCGATCATCCAGCCGAGAAAGCCGCCGGCATCGACGAAATCGTCGACCGGGTCCTGCCACACAGGCTGGCCCGCCCACAGATGCAGCAGACCCGCAGCTGCAATCGTTGCCACCATGCCGCCGAGCGCGAGGCGCGTTCCTTGATCCGCATCGTCGACGATCTCCATGTTGTCGCCGAGGTCGCCCGTGGTCCCACGGGGTGTGCGTCTGCGCATGTGCCCACGGATCAGGACCACGCCGACGGCGAGAAAGACGACGGGCAGCGCAACTCGAAGTAGGCCGACTACCCCACCGAAGAACTGACTCAGACCATTACCGAGCGGCCCCGCCGCATCCCAGTAGACGCCAAGCGCGGTCAGTAGTCCGAGCGCAACGAATACGACCCCCCAGATGTCTCGCCGATGGCCATGCAGGACCCGCACAGCATTCGGGGCCACGACGTCTCGTTTCCCCGGCGTGTGCGCGCCATCCCTTGCTGTTCGGGTCCTGCGTGGCTTCTCCCGGCTCCGGTTGGTCGTGGTCGCAGGCTTCTTCCGGGTCGAGGTACCGCGCTTCTTGGCAGGCGTTCGCCCACCACCAGGTGACTTTTTCGCCCGGGTGGACGCGGATTTCGGCTGTGCATCAGTCTTTGCTACCACAAGAGCACCAACACTAACACCAACCACACCAACAACACTGCCCCCACCACATTTGACGGGAGGCGTCGGAAACGCTCGAAAGATTCAGGTGTCGATGACGACCGGCATGATCATCGGGCGGCGCCGGCTGCGGGCGTTGACACAGGTGCCGGTGGCGCGACGGGTTTTGCGCATCAACGATGCTCGATCCCAGTCCTTGTTGGCGAGTTCCTTGTCGATGGCATCACCCACGAGTTTCACGATCTCGGCTTCGATCTCTTGGGCATCGTCGCCGTCGAGCCAGCCTCGTGATTCGACCCAAGGATCACAAACCTGTTTCGCTTCGCTGAAATCGACCACGACGGTCACCCCCACAAAGCCCTGCTGGCCAATAATGCGCCGTTCTTTGAGAACGCCACGCTCTGGCCCAAGGAAGCGGCCGTTGAGCATCTGATGGGCACCGGGCGTGACCTTGTGGCGGATCGACAGCCCGCTGTCGGCCAGCACCAGCTGGTCGCCATCTTCGGCAAGCAGCGTGCGGTTCTCGGCCAGGCCGAGCGACTGAGCGAGTTCGTTGTGCGCAATCATGTGCCGGTATTCACCGTGCACCGGCACGAACCACTCGGGCCGGGCCACGGTGTGAAGCGTTGTCAGCTCGTCGCGCTTGCCATGTCCACTGGTGTGGATCTCGACCAGCCCACTGTGCACGACCTGAGCGCCAGCTCGAATGAGATCATTCATCATGTTCGACACTCGTGCTTCGTTCCCGGGGATCGGGTGTGAACTCAAGATGACGGTGTCGTTGTCGTTGATCATGATCCATCGGCTCGTGCCCGCAGCGGCGGTCGCCAACGAGGAGCGCTCTTCGCCTTGCGAACCGGTCGAAACAATGCACAACTCACCCGGTGCGAAGTCGTCGATCTCTTCGATGTCGAAAAAAGCAGCGTCGGGAATTTTGAGCAAGCCGAGGGAGCGGGCCAGCGCCACGTTCTTTTTCATCGACAAACCCAAGGTGGCGATCTTGCGTCCGTCGTCGAGCGCCGTGTCGATGATCTGCTGCACGCGGTGCATATGGCTGGCGAAACACGCGGTGATGATCCGGCGACCTTGGTTCTCGCGGAAGACGTCGGCCAGGGTGGCTCCCATAGAACTCTCGCTGGCGGTCGAGCCGGGAGCGTCGCTGTTCGTGCTGTCGGCCAGCAGCAGACGTATGCCCGGGTCTTCGGCCAGCGCGCCGATCCGAGGCAGGTTCGTGCGCCGGCCGTCGATGGGGTGCGGGTCGAGCTTGAAGTCACTGCTGTGCAGCACCAAGCCCTGCGGCGTGGTGATTGCGCTGATCAAGCCACCCGGCACCGAATGAGTGACCGCCAGGAACTCGATACTGAACGGACCGATCTGCACGGTCTCGTTGTCGGCCACTTCGATGAGCTCGGTGCGGCCCATGACATTGCGTTCGTCGCAGCGATAACGCACCAGGCCGAGCGTGAAGGCCGAGCCATAGATCGGGAACTCGAGCCCACGGTCCAGGACGTGAGCGATCGCGCCGATGTGATCTTCGTGGCCGTGAGTGACCACGCAGCCAATGATCTTGTCTTTGCGTTCGAACAGATAATCGACGTCGGGAAGAATCGAGTCGACACCTGGTTCTTCTTCACTGGCGAACAGCTGGCCGCAGTCCAAGATGAGCAGTGCGTCGTCGGTCTCGATGGCAGCGCAGTTGCGGCCGATATCGCCAAGGCCTCCGAGGAAGGTGATGGTTACCTCGTTGGGCATGATTGGTTCCTGATCAGTTGGTTGGCAGGCTGGCTTCGATCGCCAGGCCGGAGCCCTCGATCAGTGCCTGGGCGGCGGCTTCGAGCCCTGGCGGTTCGATGTGCATGGGCGATCGGCCGTGGCCGACCGCGTGCCCGAGCATGCGCAGCATGGCCTTGGTCGGGATCGGATTGGGCGCATCGAGCATCGATTCGAAACGGAACGACGGCAGCATCATGGCGTTGAGCTCGCGAGCTCGGTCGACCTTGCCAGCGGCGAAGGCGTCGAACATCTGCACATGTTCGGGGCCGGTCCAGTGGGTCGCCACACCAATGGCGCCCACGGCGCCCACCGCAAGAAACGGCAGGGTCAGGCCGTCGTCTCCGCTGTAGATCTCGAATCCATCGGGAGCGTCGCACAACAGCATGGCGGTTTCAGCCGGATCTCCGGCTGCATCTTTCACACCGACGATGTTGCTGACATCGTGGGCCAGTGTGAGCAGATTCTCGGTCTCGACCTTTCGGCCGGTGCGTACCGGGATGTCGTAGATCAGGGTCGGGACGTCGTCGCCTGCGGCTGCGACTGCGGTGAAGTGGTCTACCAGCGCAGCTTGCGACGGCCGGTTGTAGTACGGCGTGACCACGAGCAGGCCGTCGACGCCGGCTTGCACGGCTCGCTTGGTGAGATCGACTGCTGCGCGAGTGTCGTTGCTTCCGGTCCCGGCAATGATCGGCACGCTGACCGCTTCTCGCACGGCTCGGAACAGCTGTCCTTGTTCTTCGTGGGTCAGGGTCGGTGACTCGCCCGTAGTGCCCGCAAGCACGAGACCCTCATGGCCTTGGGTCTCGACCAGCCAAGCGGCCAACGCCTGGGCGGCGTCGAGGTCGAGGTTTTCGTCGGCGTCGAAAGGGGTGATCATGGCCGACATGACGCGTCCGAATGTCGGACTCATGCGTGGCCCTCTTTCGCTCGATCGATGCCGAGCGATGCCAGCAGGTCTTCGTGCAGCTCGAACCACACGGTGTGATACGACTCGATCATGGGCTTGGTGAACCACTCGATCTCACCGGCCTGGACCTTGGCCAGCGCATCGGCGAAGTTCGGTGCATAACTGGCGAAGCGATCGAACAGCGCGCCCAGGTCGGCGCAGATCGGCTGCATGTTGGCATCGGCTTCGGCCAAACGGCCGATGATCATGGCGTCATAGTCGCCATCCCCGTGATCGTTCGGCACCTGTTCGCCGTCGATCATGCGCACCTGCCAGTCGGTGCACAAGCTCAGGAACGGCTGATTGTGCTCGAGAAACCGGCGGTAGATCGCATCGAGTTCGGCACGCTTGCCGGCTTCGTCGAGTTGCTGCGCGAGCAGCGCCTCGCCGTGCGCTCGCCCATCGGGCATGAGCATCCAGCCGGTCATGCGGCCTTCGCGATATTTGACTCGTTCGGCGACAGCCAGCTCATCGAGCACCTGCTTGGCCCTGTCCTGGTCGACGCCCGCGGCTTCGGCCACTACATCGGTATCGGCAAAACTCTTGAGGCGCAGCGCATGCACCACGCGCAATTCATCTTCGTTGTCCACAGCGATGGATGTTATCGCCGCCACTCCCCCGCCTCGAACTTCTTTCGATCTGAACCCAGATTCTCGACAAATGCGAGCCCGCGAGAGACCACGGGTTATGACACACTGCAGCATGGCACCGCCCGATGGATTCACCTGGATGCGCCGCAAGAACGGGAACGTAGTGATCTCCCATCACGGCCGGGCCGCCACGACACTGCGGGGAACGGAACCACCGACGCTGACAGGATCAGATCTACCGTTGCTGGTCAGACCAGCGTAGGCACCCGGGCCGGTTCGGCTCGACGACCAACCAGCGAGAGTACCTCGTCGAAGCCAGCTACAGGCTGATGATAATTACCCTGCTGATAGCGGCAGCCGAGCTCCTTGAGCGCTTCTGCTTGCTCCTCGGTCTCGACACCCGCAGCGACGATTCGCAAACCACGCTGCTGCGCGAATCCCATCATCAGGCTCACGATGACACGTCCATCTGGCGAGTTGACCTGAGTCGTAACGGATCGATCGAGCTTCACCGTGGTGGCCGACATCTGCGACAATGTCGCCAGCGATGCGTATCCGTCGCCAAAGCGATCGATCGTGATTCCCACGCCGAGGTCGATGAGTTCTCTGGTTGACTCGAGGACTGCGGCAGAGTCCACAGACCGTTCCGACTGGTTGAGCTCAACATGCATGCGACCAGTGGGCACCCCTGAACTGCGCAACATCTCGGAGATGTAGCTCAGGCTCGTCGGCTTCGAAATCGAGCGAGTCGAGAGATTGACCGCAAAGTGCACGGTCGGATGCGTCAACACTGCGGCGGTGACCAGCTGACGCACAACCCACTGATCGATGTCATCGATGAAATCGCACTCTTCGGCAACGGGAAGAAAGCGGTCCGGCGTGAGCAAACCGGCTTCGGGATGTCTCCAACGCAAGAGCAATTCGATTGCTTCGATTCGTTGTTCGAAGACATCGACAATCGGCTGTCCGTGAAGCACGAACTGCTCGTTCACCACCGCGGTGCGCAATTCGATTTCGGTTTGGCGACGTTGGGCAACTCGAACGGCAAGTGTCTCGACGAATTCGACAATCCGAGCGCCAGACGACTTCGCATCATGGAGCGCAAGCGTGGCTTCGCGCAGGAGTTGATGATCTGATTTCGGTGCACCGAATGCCCAACCGGCCCGCACATTGATGGTGGCACGACCACCGGTCGCAAGCGGGATTGGCTCGTTGCACGCCGTGATGATTCGTTTGGTGATGTACTCGCCGTGTGGGCGATCACCCGAAGTCAGAAGCACGAACTCACTTCCACTGACGCGGCCGATGGATGCGCTGCCGGGCAGGATCGTGGTGAGCTTCTGGGCAATCGCACACAACACGGCATCGCCCTGTTGGAAGCCGTGGTGGTGATTGATCGTCTGAAAGCCCTCGAGGTCCAGGTGCATGGCAACGAGCTCTTCATTGCTTGCCGCAGCGGCGTTGTACGCCTCGAAGAAGCCAGTGCGGCTCAAAAGGCCAGTCACGTCGTCGAGGCGCTTCGATGCGGCGAGACCGTGGAGGCTCATGCCTGCGGGTTCGTTGCCAGGGCTGGGTGTATCGAAGTCTTGGTCTGTCATTTCGGCCGCCTTAGCGAGATGTATGCGAGTAACGCGTCACGCATCCGTCGGCACATCGGCACTGTTCGACACCCCCAAGAAACATTTGAGTCATTATTCCCAAATGATTGGCGCAGGCGTGCTCCCTCGAATTACCCGGGGGCTGAGCTGGCCTTGCCTCGCGACACGCGGCGCAAGATCAGTGGGTAACCAATCAGTGCGATTGTGCTGAAGATGAACCATTGCACCGCGTAGCTGATGTGGGGGCCTGCGTCGAGAGGCGGTAACGACAGCGGTGTGGGCAGCGCAGTGGCATCGACCGAGTCCGGATCGATTCGAACCACGACCGGCGACATCTCGTAGTCGACCTGCTGAGCAAGCCTGGCAACATCGGGCCGGCCGAGCGTCGGCAGAATCCCGTCGGCGGGGTCGGCGACCTGGAAGCCTTCGGCGGTGCGTGCCGGTTGCACGGTGCCAACGATTTCCACCCGACCCGAGGCTGGTTCTGTACCGGGGCGGGGTGCGTCGGCTTCGAACGAGCGCGGGATCCAGCCCCGGTTCACGGCGACGGCCCACCCGTCGTTGGTCACGAACGGGGTCAGGACCCACCAGCCGGGAGAACCGTCGAGTGTGCGATTACGGATCAGCACTTCGTCTTCGGTGCGGTATTCGCCCGTCGCCGACACTCGCCGATATTGTTCGCTCTCGCCAACTTCGGGATCGGTGCCTGGCGGGGCGATCGAGGCGAGCAGCACTGGGTCTTGCTGTGCACGCGTTGCAATGACATCGTTTCGCTCGACCCGCTCGAAGTGGCGGTTGATCTGCCAGATACCGGCGATGAGCATGGCTATCACGAGCGCAGTGACCAGCACATGGGAGATGATCCACTTCGGTCGACGGACGAAGCTGAAGTCCGGCGCCGGTTCGACGGTGGAAGTCACATGATCAGCGTACGGATCAGACATCCAGGATGGCGTCTAGGCCGATTGTGACTCCTGGCCGATCGCCGATCCGTTTGCAGGCCAGAACCACGCCGGGCATGAACGAAGAGCGGTCGTAGCTGTCCTGGCGGATCGTCAGGCTCTGACCAAGAGCACCCAGGATCACTTCCTGATGGGCAACCATGCCGCGCATACGCACGGAGTGAGCGCGAATTCCGGCTGGGCCGACGCCACCGCGAGCACCGGGGTAGACCTCGTGTTCGGTGGGGTCGACGGCCCAGTCCTGCGATGCTGCCGCCATGCGCTCGATCGTGGCCACAGCAGTACCGGATGGCGCATCGATCTTGCTGTCGTGATGTAGTTCGATGACCTCGCCGGTGTCGAAGAACGGCGCGGCCAACTCCGCGAAACGCATCATCAGCACCGCGCTGATGGCGAAGTTGGCAGCCATCAACAGATTGCTCGTGGTGAACGCAGCGCTCAACGACGCCACGTCGTCGTTGGTGAAACCCGTGGTTCCCACCACGGCGTGCACACCCGCAGCCGCAACCCTTGGCAAATTCTCGATGGACGCAGGTGCAACGGTGAAATCCACAATGACGTCGGGTCGCGCTGCGAGGAATACATCGAGATCGCTCTGGATTGCTACCCCTTGCGCAGTCGATGCGCCGCCGCCGTTGGGATCGAACGCCGCGACAAGCGCCAGCGCTGGGTCTGCTTCGACCGCCTCGCACACCGACTCACCCATGCGTCCTGCTGCTCCCAGCACACCGATCCTGATCTCGTCACTCATATCGCCAAACTACTGGCATCGCGCCCTGTCCAGGTGTGAAAGCAGGGAGCCTGCTGAACTGCGCCGAAAACGGCAGAAGCCGCCCGATGGCCGAAGCCGAGCCGGGCGGCTCTGTCCTTACATCAAGTGGAATTCGGTGCTAGCTGTCGTAGCGGTCGGCTTGCTCGGCATCGAAGGCGTCGTTGAACGACACGACTTCGACATCTCCAGCAACCTTCTTGGGGCGGTCCGAACGACCGCCACCATCACGATCACGGCTACGACCACCACGGCCACCGCCATCTCGGTCACGGCTGCGACCACCACGGCCACCGCCATCTCGGTCACGATCACGACCACCACGGCTACCGCCATCACGGTCACGACCACCACGGCTGCCACCATCACGGTCACGACCACCACGGCTGCGACCACCGCGGTCACCGCCACCGTTGTCACCGGAGCTCTTGTCGTCGCCGCCACCCTGGAGTTCGTCGGCGAACTCGGCTGGCATCAGGCTGATCTTGCCATTGGGGTCGATGTCTTCGACGATGACCTCGATGGTGTCACCCAAGCTGAGCTCGTCTTCGACCTTGTCGATGCGGCGCTTGCCACCGATCTTGGAGATGTGAACGAGGCCGTCACGGCCGGGCATGATGTTTACGAACGCACCGAAGTTGGTGATGTTCACCACACGACCCTGGTAGGTCTCGCCCATCTCCGGGGTTGGAGGATCGAGGATCAGCTTGATCTGACGCTCGGCTTCGGCCACCGCATCGCGGTTGGACGAAGCAATCGACACCGTGCCGACCATGCCGTCGTCGTCGACAGAGATGTCGGCGCCGGTCTCGGCCTGCATGGCGTTGATGACCTTGCCTTTGGGGCCGATGATCTCGCCGATCTTGTCGATCGGAACCTCGATGCTCACGATGCGAGGTGCGTTTTCGTTGACCTCGGCACGGGGCTCGGCAATAGCGCTGGCCATGTTTTCGAGCACCTGCATACGGGCTTCGAGCGCCTGCTGGAGCGCAGCAGCAAGAACATCGGCAGGGATGCCATCGATCTTGGTGTCCATCTGCAGTGCAGTCACGAAGTCGGACGTGCCGCAGACCTTGAAGTCCATGTCACCCATGGCATCTTCGGCACCGAGGATGTCGGTGATCGGGATGTACTGATCGCCTTCGTGGATGAGGCCCATGGCAATACCGGCAACCGGCGCAGCAATGGGGACGCCTGCGTCCATCAGTGACAGCGACGAACCGCAAACCGAAGCCATCGAGCTCGAGCCATTCGAAGCCATGACTTCCGACACCAGGCGGTAGGTGTACGGAAAGTCTTCGAAGTCGGGGATGACCGGAACCAGAGCACGCTCGGCGAGCGCACCATGGCCGATCTCGCGGCGCTTGGGGCCACGCATGAAGCCGGTCTCACCGGTGCAGTAAGGCGGGAAGTTGTAGTGGTGCATGTAGCGCTTGCGATCAACCGGGTCGATGCCGTCGATCATCTGGTCCATGCGGCCGGTGCCCAGGGTGGTCACATTGAGCACCTGGGTGTCGCCGCGCTGGAACAGGCCAGAACCGTGAGCGGTCGCAACCACTCCGATCTCGGAGCTGAGCTCGCGAAGGTCGGCGGGCCCACGGCCATCCATGCGGATGCCTTCGTTCAAGATGCGATCCCGTACGACCTTCTTGGTGAGCTTGCGCAGTGCGCCGCCGACCAGGTCGGGGTCGTGGTCGCTGAGCTCTGTGCGAACGGCGGCCTTGACGTCGGCTTCGGAAGCCTGGCGTTCCATTTTGTCGGCAATGGTCATCGACTCTTTGACCCGGTCCGTTGCAATTGCCGCAACTGCGTCGTAGACCTCGTCGGTCGTGTCGGCGGTGACGGAGTAGTCCATCTTGGGCTTGGCGCCCGCCGCCTTCACGAGATCCTTCTGGAGTTCGATCGCCTCGCGGATCCATGTCTTGGAGGCTTCGAGGCCTTCGCCGAGAACAGTCTCATTGACCTTGGGTGCGCCGGCTTCGTATTTGTCGATGGAGCCGGCAACACCGCCGGCTTCGACCATGGAGATGGCGATGTCGCCGCTGTCGGTCTCGCGACCGGCAACCACGATTTCGAAGGTGCCTTCGCTGCCTTCTTCGTAGGTGGGAAATGGGATCCACTCACCGTTGGTCGAGTAGCCCAGACGCACAGCACCCAGTGGGCCATCGAAGGGGATATCGCTCAGCATGAGCGCAGCCGATGCGGCGTTCAGAGCCAGCACGTCGTACTGGTTCTCTTGGTCGGCTGCCAGCACGGTGGCAATGATGTGGACCTCGTTGCGGAACCCGTCGGGGAAGTTGGGGCGCAGCGGCCGGTCCATCAGACGACAAACCAGAATGGCTTGCTCGCTGGCGCGACCTTCGCGGCGGAAGAACGAGCCGGGGATCTTGCCCGCGGCATACATGCGCTCTTCGACGTCGACGGTCAAGGGGAAGAATGAGGCATTCTCACGTGCCTGCTTGGCGCCGGTTGCGGTCACCAGGACCTGCGTGCGGCCCATGCTGGCGATAACGGAACCGCCAGCCAGATTGGCCATGCGGCCAGCTTCGAGGGTGAAGAGTTTGTCTTCGGCACCCGTTATAGATGTAGAAACGCTCTTCGCTTCTTTGGTCATACTTTTCTCCTGCATGACCGCGCCGCCACTCTTTTCCTAAGAGCTTGGCCTTCTTCAAGGCCGTTCTATACGAGAACGCGGCGGGCGGCCGTTGTTGGTTTGGTGACGCTCACCTTGAGCGTCGAGCCGAGCCAGTGACCAGTGGACGGTTTCCCTGGCAATGCGAAGTGCTTCGGGGGCTGCTGCGTAATCCGCAGAGCAGTCCGAGCGAAGCGAAGCTGCGATTGCGAGGGAAATCCTCGACTGTCCACCGACCAGGTGGCTTCGGTAATCATTACCCATGACGAGGGCCCGATGTGGGATTCGATCATGCGGTTCTGACGGGATGGTGACAGACCCTGTGGTCTGGTCACATTTGTGATTGGTTCAACCGGTCAGCGGCGCAGTCCGAGTTCACCGATGATCGAGCGGTAGCGCTCGACATCGATGCCAGCAAGGTAATCGAGAAGACGACGACGGCGGCCAACAAGCATCAGCAAGCCGCGACGGCTGTGGTGATCCTTCTTGTGCGTCTGCAAGTGCTCGGTGAGGTGCGTGATGCGGTCAGTCAGCAGGGCGATTTGGACCTCGGGTGAACCGGTGTCGGCTTCGCCGCGTGCGTGCTTCGCGATCGTTGCATCTTTGGCGGGCAGATTGGTTGCAGCTTTTGCGCTCATTGTCGTGTCTCTCGATTTCTCGGGTTTCGGACCCTGCCCAATCGCCCGTTCCGTTTGGTGACGAAGCGTTGAGCCTTACAGCTATCAGGTGACAGGCGAATGCCTGACCTGGAGAGCGTAACGCCGGAAATATCGGTTCCACGGCCCGCCCGACATCACCGTTCGAGATCGCTGTTCGGTAGTGCGGGTATCAGTAGCTGCTGTATTGGCGACAGTATTCGTAGATCGCCATCGATGTCGCCGTGGCTGCATTGAAACTGTGCGGAAGTCCGAAGACCGGAATCTCGATGATGTCGTCCAACGCCGCCAGCACATCGTCGGCGATACCCAACCGTTCGTTGCCAGCAACCAGCAATGTGCGCTCTTCGAACGAGTAGTCGTGAATGTTCTGCGAGTTCGTGGCCTGCTCGACGCCGACCAGGCGATAGCCGTCGTCTTTGAACTGCTTGAGCGCAGGAAGCAAGGTCCGGCGAACAACGATTTCGAGCTCGTCGGCACCGTCTCGCGCAATTTTGCTGATCAGTTTGTTGTTGCCACACAAGACCAGTTTTCGAACACCGGACGCGCTTGCGGTTCGAGCGATGGTCGAAATGTTCACATTGCTTCTCATCGGCACACAGGCAACAACGAGCTCGCGAGGGTAGGAAAGCTCGGTTCGTGGCCGGTGCCGGACCTGTTCGAAAGAAGCCATCGTGCTCAGGCTACGGTATGGGTAGTTGTGATGGCCGCAGCCGAAGACGTCGAGCTGCACGATCTCAAGAGCGACAGCAGCAGGTCACGTTCCGTGCGAACAGCGATACCCACCAGATCCAGTGTGACTTCGTCGCTGGTTGCGATGGCGGCGATGCACGAAGTGGAGTCGGCGACGCCAACGCATCTGCCAGGTCGGCGCACACCTGGTTCACACCGAACAGCGAGGCCGCTTCATCGGCGAGCTCAGCGACCGGGTTGACGACAGCAACGACGTCGACCGCATCGAGGTGCTTCGGCGAAGGTCTAGGGGCTGGTGTTCTCCGCAGGAATGACGACGGCAGGTTTTATCTTGCCGCCTTCGACCCGTTCATGCACGGCGACCACGTTGCCGCCGCGGTCGGCCAGAACCCAGGGACCGTCGCCGCTGAGCATCTCTTCGCTGAGCCGCTGACCGTTGCGTATGCGGGCCACGGTTTCGTCGTCGAGGGTGACGAAGGGATAATCGGCCAGACCCTCGGCCAGGCTGATGATGGTGGCGTCGTCGAGCAATGCGGCGTGGTGTTCGGTGTGGCGACCAATGGCAGTTCGCCGCAGATAGCGCAGGTGCGCTCCCCCGCCCAAGGCGGCGCCGATGTCGGCGGCGATGGTGCGGATATAGGTGCCGGAACCACAGCGAGTCGTGAAGCGAAACACCTTGGGTTCGCCCGGTGCTATCTCGAGGAACTCGGGGTGGACGGTGATCTCGTGCACCGTCACGGGGCGGGGTTCTCGCTCCACCGTCTTGCCTTCGCGAGCCAGCTCGTGGAGCCGCTTGCCGTCGATCTTGACGGCGGACACCATCGGCGGGATCTGCTCGATATCGCCCACGAACCCGGTGGCGACGCGCTGCACATCTTCGATCGTCACCTGCGCCATATCGTGATGCACGGTGACTTCTCCGTCGGCGTCGAGCGAGTCGGTTTCGACGCCGAGCACCGCTTCGGCCACGTAGGTCTTCTCGAGTTCGGTGATGAACCGCAGCAGCCGGGTCCCGCGGCCCACGCCCAGCACCAGCACCCCGGTGGCGCCCGGATCAAGGGTGCCGCTGTGGCCGATCTTACGGGTGCCAAAGACGCCACGGGCCTTGGCGACTACGTCGTGACTGGTCCACTCGGTTTCTTTGTCCACCACGACGAACCCGGTCGGCCCCTCGTGTCGACGCTTAGCCACGATCCGTCGAGCTCACTCTTCTTCGGATGAGTCGGCGTTGACGACAAAGGCTCGGTCTTCGGTGGCTTCCATCGTCTGCAAAATCTCGCCGACGCGAGTACCTGCTCGCAGACCGGGATCGATATGAAACTCGAGCTCAGGTACGCGGCGCATGTTGCCCTGGCGGGCAATGGCTTTGCGGATCCGACCCATGTGCGCATAGAGGCCGTCGAGGTCTTCGTCTTCGAGATTGAGCGTGGAGAAATACACACGAGCCCGTGTGAGTTCGTTGTCGACGTCGACATCGGTAACCGTGATGTAGGCAACGTAGTCGTCGTCGATGCGGCGCAATGTCTCCCCGATGATCTCGCGCAAGGAAGATCCGAGCCGATCTGTGCGGGCAAAGCCCTTGTTTCCACGTTGATTTCGTCGACTCACACCGCTCACGCTACCGGCGTGACGGGGTGGCTACTTCTTGATGACCACCGTCGATGCAATCCGGTCCATCACCGTTCGATGCTTGTCGTCGACGAACAGCAGGATCAATGACACCAAGCCGACGAGTAAAACGATGATCGGCCCGAGTCCGGGGATGAAACCGACGAGCCGATTCAGCGCCCGCAGTGCGGCCTTGCCCCAGCCGGGGGGATACGCACCATTGTCCGGCCGGGCAACGCGCAGCCCCAACATGAGCTTGCCGGGAGTGCCACCGAACAGGCCAACCCAGAGGAAGTCCCACAACAGGCCGACCGCCCCGATGATCAGCAGAACCGCGACATTGTTCTGGAATGCGTCGGTGATCAGGTTTTCGACCTGGGAGTCGCTGGGGTTCGGCCCGAGTGCGTCGAGATCATCGATGAACCCCAGAATCGTCGGCAGCAGAAAAAGCACCGACACGATTGCGGTCACGATGACGTCGATGACCCGCGCCCCGATGCGAGCTCCCGGGCCGGCCAGGGTGACCTGTGCTCCATAGCCACCCGGTGCTCCCACTACGCCCGAGGTTGATGGCGCAGCTGGTGTGTGCACCGCATCGCCCACCCACTGTTCGCCGTCCCAATACCGCGTGGTGCCCGGCGGATCACCTTGAGCGTTGTACCAACCAGGAGCTGTCATGTCGGGGCCTCTCTCGCCTGTTGCCTGACGAGGGTGATCTTAGCGGTGCTCGATGACTGCGCTCAGCAATCGCCGCTACTTGTTCGCTCGCAGAGCCTGAACGGCGACATACGCCTGGGCGATGAAGATCACCGACATCAAGACGGCCCCGGCAGGGCTTTCCTCGCCGAAAGGCGAATCGCGGGAGTCGTTCCAGGAAGCCCAGGCGCCAACGGTGAACAATCCATCGAGCAGTGACATGATCAGTGCCGGCACGAACACCATCGTCGGGCGTTCCTTGAGTGCGCCGACGAACTGAAAGCCCAGTAGCAATATGCCGCTCAGCGCAACGATCACAACAATGAAGATTGTTGCACCGATGATCCCGCCAAGACCGATTCCGATGTCGTCGAATTCGTCGTTGAAGTCTCTCGCCGCCGCCGTCAGCACCACTAGAGCAAAGATGCCGAACACAATCGGGATTGCCTTGAGCGCCGACAGAATGATGGCCACGACCTTCACCCCGGTCGGAAAGGTCGACGCGACAACCGTCGTCGTACCCGCATAGGCGTATCCCGGAGCCGGTGGCGGCACCGAGGCCACCGGCTGAATGCCAGTGGGTTCGTACACGGCGTCTCCGAGCCATTGGCTTCCGTCCCAATAGCGTTGCGTTCCCGCAGGATCTCCCGCTGCGTTGTACCAACCTGGTTCTGCCATCTCGTTCTCCGCTTTCCGCCTGACTGCAGCTCCGACTGTAACCGGCACTACACCAACGGCGAGGCTGGCGTGGTGTCAGTGGTCGATGTCGAGCCAGTGTCGGTCTATCTGCAGCACCTCGGTATCGGGTGCGCCCCAGATGAATCGTTCGACTCGGTCCGCCAGCTGCTCGACCGCGGCTACTTCGCCACTGACGAGCGCAATGCCGATCTCGGCGCGCTGCCAGGTGTCGTGATGGGCCACCTCGGACACGCTGGCGTGGAATCGGGTTCGAATCCCATCGACGATGGGTTTCAAGAGCATGCGCTTTTCTTTCAGCGAATGACTCGACGGGAAGCGCATATCGACTTGTAACGCCAATACGTGCATAGCCACGCCCTCATTCCGCTCCCTGTCGACGCCTAGGTGCGAGGGATCTCTTGTTCTTCGTAGGTTTCGATGATGTCGCCGGCATTCAGGTCTTCGAAGTCGCTGAGACCAACACCACATTCGAAGCCCGCGCGGACTTCGGTGGCGTCGTCGGTGAATCGCTTGAGCGAGGTGAGCGTGCCATGCCAGATGACCGTGCCCTCGCGCAGGAAGCGAACCTTGTCGTTGCGAGTAATGACACCGCTCTGGACCAGACAACCGGCAACCAGACCAACACCCTTGATGCGGAAGACCTCGCGGACCTCGGCTTCACCGGTGACGACCTCTTTGAACTCGGGCTCGAGCATGCCGACAACAGCTGCTTCGATGTCGTCGATGACCTCGTAGATGATCTCGTAGGTGCGAATTTCGACGCCCTCTTGATCCGCGACGGTACGCACACTGCGTTCAGGACGCACGTTGAAGGCAATGATCGTTGCACCCGCTGCCTGGGCGAGCGTGACATCGCTCTCGGCTGGAGGTCCAACGGCTTCGTGCAAGAAGTTGATCTTGACCTCGGGGCGCTCGAGCGCAGCCAGGCTGCTCTTGAGAGCTTCGAGAGAACCGTGCGTGTCGGCACGCACGATCAGTTCGAGCTTGGCGGCTTCGCCGATCTGGACATCGCTGAACAGGTCTTCGAGCTTGGCGCCGCTGGCGCCACCTGCGCCCTCGCGAGCAATGGAGGCGACCCGGCGGTAATGGGCCCGGGTGTCGGCCACCTTGGCGGCGGTCTTTTCATCTTGAGCAATGACGAACTCGTCGCCGGCGCGGGGCACGTCGTTGAGACCCAGTACCTGAACCGGCATGGAGGGACCCGCGATCTTGACTCGTTCGCCGCGATCGTTGATCAGTGCCTTGACTCGACCCCAGGTGCCGCCGGCCACCAGTGGTTGGCCGACTTCGACCTGGCCCTGTTGGACCAGAATGGTGGCCACGGGGCCCTTGCCGACTTCGAGGTTCGACTCGAGCACGACGCCAGCGGCACGGCCAGTGGCGGCGGCTTCGAGCTCTTCGACCTCGGCCACCAGCTGAATTGCATCGAGCAATCCGTCGATGTTGTCGTTCTGTAGCGCCGAGATCTTGACCATCACTGTGTCGCCGCCCCACTCCTCGGGCACCAAGCCCTGCTCGGAGAGGCCATTCATGACTCGGTCGGGATTGGCGGCTTCGCGGTCCATCTTGTTGATGGCCACGATGATAGGTACCTCGGCCGCCTTGGCGTGATTGATCGCCTCGATGGTCTGGGGCATGACGCCGTCGTCGGCGGCCACCACCAAGACCACGATGTCGGTTGCTTCGGCACCACGAGCACGAATGGCCGTGAATGCGGCGTGACCGGGCGTGTCGATGAACGTGAGCGCTCCGTCTGGGCGATCAACCATGTAGGCACCGATGTGCTGGGTGATGCCGCCGGCTTCATCGTCGACGACGTTGGCGTTGCGAATAGTGTCGAGCAACTTGGTCTTGCCGTGATCGACGTGGCCCATGATCGTGATGACTGGTGGGCGCTTGACGCCACTGCGATCGTTGAGTTCCTCGACGTCGAGCATGTCGCGCATTTCTTCTTCGCGCTCTTCGCCGCGATCGACCAAGCGCACCTCGGCGCCGACCGACTCGGCGAAACCGGTGATCTGTTCATCGCTGAGGGTCTGGGTAGCCATGACCATCTCACCGTTTTGCAGGAGATAGCGCACGATGTCAGCCGCGGTGCGGTCGAGCTTGGGGCCGACGTCTTGCGCGCTGCCGTCGCGTTCGATGATGATCGTGCCCGAAGGAACCGGTGCACCCTCGGGGGTGTACGTCGGCACATCGACCGGACGCAATTCTTCGAGTGAACGACGACGACGACGGCTGCGTCGACGAGGTGGGCGTCGGTTGTTGCCACGACCGCCGGGGCCACCGGGGCGACCGCCACCGGGACGAGGAGGACCGCCGCCACCAGGAGCGCCGCCGCCACCGGGCGCGCCACCAGGGCGTGAGAAGCCGGGGCGATTGCCGCCGCCAGGACGATTCGGTGGCACTGCTCGCCGAGGGCCGGGTGGTGGTGGAATCGGCTTGCCAGACGCCGAGCGAGGCGGGCCGGGTGGTGGTGGAATCGGCTTGCCAGACGCCGAGCGAGGAACGCTCGACGGATCGGGTCGGCGCTGGCCGTCTTTGTCCTTTTCGGCGCGGGCCTTACCCGTGGTCTTGGCATCGCCGGGCGAGCCGGCGTCGGCTGCAGGTTGTGTGTCGCCGACAGGCGCTGCGGGCTTGGCTTCGGCAGGTGCGGGCGCATCTTCGGGCCGTGGCCGGGAAGGGCCGCTGGAACCACTCGAGGTAACGACGCGCTTGGGCGGGGCCTGGCCCGGTGGCGGAGCCGACGGCGCGGGCGCGCTGGGGGCTGCAGCAGGAGGTGTGGGTGCAGCAGGAGGTGTGGGTGCTGCAGCAGGAGGTGTGGGTGCTGCGGGCGCAGGTGCTGGTGCTGGTGCGGCCGGCGCCGTTGCTGCTGGTCGCTGCGGGGCGGCGGGTGCGGGGCGTTGGGGCGCCGGACGTGGTGGCGCAGTGCGTGGCGGTGCAGGGCGTTGGGGCGCCGGACGAGCGGCGCCGGGCGGTGGCGGCACGCGTCGTGGTGGCGGCTTCTTGGTCGAAACCACACTCTTCGGTGCTTCGGCAGGCTTTTCTTCGGGTTCGTCGTCGACGATGGGCTCGCGTCGAAGCCCTTCACGGTCGGCTTTACGTCGAGCGCGGTCGGCGTGTGCTTCCTCCATCGAGGAGGAAGCACTCTTGACACCGATGCCAAGCGACTCGCACAGTGCGAGGGTTTCTGCGTTATCTAGCCCAAGTTCACGAGCGAGCTCGTAGACCCGTACTTTCTTAGCCAAGTGGCTGGATTCCTTGTTCGTCGAGGTGTTTCGAAGTAACTCTTCGAAAGAAGCTGAGACGCGCCGTCTCGGAAGTCGGCGTTTCTCTGACCTAGTGTCGCATCCCGCATAGCCAAGTGGCTAGTGGGCAGGTTTACCAAGCCAGCCCAGCAGGGTATCAGCGCAGACACCATCGGCGAGTTTTGTGCGCAAAGCTCTGGAAAATGCTTTTGTGTTGCCTGCTGCTCGCGCACAGGACTCGGTGCGACACAACCATGCGCCGCGCCCGTTTCCCCGCGTGTCGACCGTGAAATCGCCGTCGACAATGGCCGTACGAACAAGTTCGTCATTGGGCCGGCGCGCCCGACAACCAACACACGTGCGCGTCGGCCTCAACATGATGCGGGCGGGCCTCTACGGCTCTACTCTTCTTCGCCTGAAGCAGCGGTGTCGGCAATGTCAGCCGAAGCACCGGAGTCTTCACCGTCTGGGGCGCCGGCGTCTTCGTCGTCTGAAGCAGCGGCATCACCGTCTGGGGCACCGGCGTCTTCGTCGTCTGAAGCAGCGGCGACCATCTGCTCCCATTCGACCGATGAAATCGCTTCGCCACCAGCGGCTGGCTGCCACATCTGCTCGCCGGTTTCGTCGTCGGTGATCCACTCGCCTGCGGCCCAGTCGATTTCGGCATAGGCCTTTTCTTCGGCCATCTCGGTCTCGCTCTTGATATCGACACTCCAGCCGGTCAGCCGGGCTGCGAGTCGAGCGTTCTGGCCTTCTTTGCCAATGGCAAGTGACAACTGGTAGTCCGGCACGACAACGGTGGCCTTGCCGGTCGTGTCGTCGAGCAGCACCTCTTTGACCTTGGCTGGCGACAGCGCCTTCATGACAAAGTCCTGCGTGTTCTCGCTGAACGGCACGATGTCGATTTTCTCGCCCTTCATCTCGTTGACGATCATGCGAACCCGGCTACCGCGAGCACCAACACAGGCACCGACCGGGTCGACGTTCTCGTCATTGGAACGCACTGCGATCTTGGTGCGGTGCCCTGGCTCGCGGGCACAGGCCATGATCTCGACGATGCCGTCGGCGATCTCGGGAACTTCGAGTTCGAACATTCGCTTGATCAGACCGGGGTGGGTGCGGCTGACCACGATCTGTGGGCCTTTCGGCGTCTTGCGTACCTCGACGATGTAAGCCTTGAGTCGCGTATTAGGATCCGGGCGTTCGTGAGGAACCTGCTCGGCTTGGGGAAGCAATGCCTCGACACGGCCCAGGTCGAGCAGCGTGTAGCGCGAGTCGGTCTGTTGGATGATGCCGGTCACGATGTCACCTTCGCGGCCTGCGTACTCTTCGTACTTGAGCTCGCGTTCGGCTTCACGAATGCGCTGCGACATGACCTGGCGGGTGGTCTGGGCGGCAATGCGGCCGAAGTCGTCGGGGGTGACTTCGAACTCGTCGCCGAACGGTTCGCCGTACATATCGAGTTCTTGGGCGAAGACGCGGAACTCCATGGTGTCAGGATCGATGGTGACCCACGAATATTCCCATGCGTCGGGGCGGCGTTTGTACGCCGACTCGAGGGCGTCGGCCAACGCAGCAAAGAGCGTGTCGATCGTGAGACCGCGTTCTGTCGCTACCGCTTGGAGTGCTTCCATCATGTCTTGATTCATGATTCTGAGCCTTTCGTGGATTCGTTTGAAGAACCGCCAGTGGCGGCCTTATTTGTCTTGTTCTTCGACGGACCCTTGCCCGGTTTTGGACCCGGGCCCCAATCGAAGACCGTGTTTGCTTTTGCGATCTGTTCGTACGACAGCGTGTGGTCGCCGTTGTCGTTGGCGATGGTGATGCCGTCGTCGTCGGCAGCAGTCAGTTCACCTTTGAGACGTCGGAGTTTCTCGGCATTCGGTTTCAGCTTGATGGCCACGTTTTCGCCAATGGAACGAACGTAGTGAGCAGGGGTGCGCAGCGGCCGCTCGACGCCGGGGCTGGTGACTTCGAGGGTGAAGGCGCTCGCAATCGGATCTTGCAGATCGATTTCGTGGCTGATCATGCGGGTCGCCTTGGTCAACAACTCGGTACCCAGTCCATCGGGATGATCGATGGTGACCTTCAGGCGGCCCCCGGCGTAGACCAGATCGACCAGTTCGAGGTCGAGCTCTTCGATGATTGGATCAACCACCGCGTGGACTCGATCTTCTACCGCCATGATTCACCTCCGGGTGTTCGGCTCGATACGAAAAAGAGCGTGGACAAAAAGTCCACGCTCTGAACTGATTTCAAGAATCAAATCTGAGTGCGCCTGCAGTATATAGCGTCCATGGCCATCGTGGCGCTCAGCGACGTCAGTGTTTGCGGATGAGTTCGACTCTGGCTTCGGCGTCATTGACGTCGTCGCCCTGCTTTTCGAGCAGCATGTTGCGATCGCGTTCGGCTTCGCGCGTGGCCTTGACGGTGTCAGCTCGGGCGAGCGCAGCGTCGGCACCGTGTTCGTGCATGAATTCTGCCCACTCGACCAGAGCATCGACCATTTCGTCTTCGGGCACCACAGCCACGTTCTGACCCTTTACGAACAGATGACCGCGCTTGTTACCTGCGGCGATACCCAGGTCGGCGTCGCGGGCTTCGCCCGGACCGTTCACCACGCAGCCCATGACCGCAACCTGCAATGGGATCTCGCGCTCGCCAAAGGCTTCGAGCGCGCGGTTCGCAATGTCGTAGACGTCGATCTCGGCTCGCCCACACGACGGACATGCGATCAAGTCCACGTTCTTTCGCTCGCGCAGACCCATGGACTCGAGCAGGGTGCGGCCGGCACGGGCCTCTTGTACCGGATCCGCAGTGAGCGAATAACGAATCGTGTCGCCGATGCCCTCGGCCAACAAGGTGCCGATACCGGCGGTCGATTTGATCAGGCCATTCGGCGGCGGACCGGCCTCGGTCACGCCCAGATGCAGCGGATGATCGGTGACGTCGCTGAGCTTGCGGTACGCCTCGATCATCAAGGGCACGCTCGATGCCTTGACCGAGATCTTTATGTCCTCGAAGCCGACTTCGTCGAAATATGCCATTTCGTCTTGGGCCGACTCGACCATGGCATCGGCGGTCACCGTGCCGCCGTACTTCTCGTACAGATCCGGATGCAACGAACCCCCGTTGACGCCAATGCGGATGGGCACACCCTTCTCTCCGCAAGCTTCGGCAACGGCCTTGATGTGTTCGGGTTTACGGATGTTGCCCGGGTTGAGTCGCAGACAGTGCACACCGGCATCCAGGGCAGCCAGAGCCATCTTGTACTGGTGGTGAATGTCGGCGATGATCGGCACGGGTGATCGGGGCACGATCTGGGCGAGGCCCTCGGCGGCAGCTCGCTCGTTGCAGGTGCAGCGCACGATGTCGGCACCGGCGGCGGCCAGGGCATAGATCTGCTGCAACGTACCCTCGACGTCGGACGTCTTGGTCGTGGTCATGGACTGGACCGTGATGGGCGCTGCGCCACCGACGGGCACTCGACCCACCATGATCTGGCGGGTCTTGCGCCGCTCACTTACGGGCGTGATGTCCACGAGGTGGTCTCCGTTTCAGCGCGCGCCATGTTTGGCGCTACCAGGAAAAGATATCGAGTGTGGTGGTCCACAAGCCGAGTCCAACCAACAGCAGGATCACGAGCCAGGTCACCGGGATCAGTTTGGCGGCATCGACGCGGTACGGTTTGCCGGTGATCAGGCCACGAACTCGCTCGTAGGTGGCAATGGCTGCATGGCCACCATCGAGCGGCAACAACGGCACCAGATTGAAGATGCCGACGAAGATGTTGACGACCGCAAACAGGAAAATCACCTGATCGGCCGATTCGCTGCACGAGATCAGCCGACCGATACCCACGACCGAAAGCGGCCGGTTCGTATCGGGGCCGTCACACTGCGAGGCAGGAACGTCGGTCGTGGGAGCACTGTTGATCTCGGCGGCACGCCGCACCACCTGCCCATCGTCGTCGGCGCCCCAGGTGGTGGGATTTGCCAGGTCGATCAGTCCATCGATGTTCGTTCGCGCGATTGTGCCGAAGTCACCGACCGCCGAACCGATCGAGTCACCAAGACCGCGATCTGGTACGGCGACGAATTCAGGTCCGACCCCGAAGAAGCCGCGGAACGGCGTAGCGCGGTTCAAGGTGACCTCGCCGCTGAGCGTCACCGCCTCGCCACCGCGTAACACTTGAATTCGTACAATGTCGCCGGCTTGCTCGCTGAGCGTGTCGCGAAGCACGCCGTCACTGATGAGATCGACGCCGCCGAGCCGAATCAGCCGATCGCCGTCTTGCACACCGAAGAGATCGAGTAGAGCAGGTAGATCGTTGGTGTCTTGGGCCGTGCCGATCAGCGACACGACCTGGCCACCTCGAAGCACCTCGATGTCGATATCGTCGCCCTCGTTCTCGCGGAGCACAGTCGACAGAGAAATCTCGTCGGGTACGGCGATGCCACCGGCATCGAGGACGACATCGCCGACTTCGAGGCCGAACCGATCTGCGGGATCTTGAGGCCAGACGAACCCGACCTGTGAGCCCAACGCAGGTACCTCGCTGAGCAGGCTGAGTCCGAAACCGTCGAGCAGCACGTCGTTGGGGCGCAGGCCGAGCGTGCCGCTCAGCGCCTCTTCCTGACCGTCTCGGCGAATGACGATTTCAACGGAGCCGTCTTCGAGGTTGCTGACAACTCCTCCGAACTCGTCCCAATTGGCAAACGACTCGCCGTTGACCGACTCGATCGTGTCGCCCACCTGGATACCGAGCGACGAGGCGGTAGAACCTTCGACCACCTGACCAACCACCCACGGCGGGCCATTGAAGCCCTGATAGCTGTAGGACGCGAACAGAACGATGAGCGCAACTGCGGCCATAAGGAAATGCATGGCCGACCCTGCGCTGATGGTCATCATGCGCTGCCAGAACGGCTGCGAGCGGTACGTGCGGTGCTCCTCGGCCGGATCGATGTCGTCGAGGTTGGTCATACCCATGATGCGCACATACGCGCCGGCGGGGATTGCTTTGACGCCGTACTCGGTCTCGCCGCGGTTGATCGACCAGATCTTTGGCCCGAACCCCAGGAAGAACTCGGTGACCTTCATACCCGAGGCACGGGCGGTCAGATAGTGGCCGAGTTCATGCATGAACAGCATGAACAACAAACCACCGACGATGGCGGGAATCCACCAGCTACGCAGGTAGCCGATCGCCAGAAGCATGCCGATGAATCCGATCAGAAGCGGCAGACTTCCGTTGTCGATCTCTGGTTCCCCGATGTCGTGGGAAGACTGGCCGCCAAAGGCAACGTCGCCAACACGATCGGACCAGGTCGAACTCGCCGCATCGGTGTCGCTCTCGATGTCGTCGACCGGTTCGACGAGCGATGGGTCAGGCGTCATGCAACAAGCAGTTCTGTGGCGGCAGCGCGTGCTCGTGAATCGGCGTCGAGCACGGCATCGAGATCAGGGTCACGATCACCATTGTGGTTGCTCAGAACGCTCTCGACGACGCGGGCAATGTCCACCCAGGCAATCTGGCCCCGAAGGAAGGCTTCAACCGCGACTTCGTTGGCAGCACTCAGCGCCGCCGGAGCAGTGCCACCCATGCGACCAGCTGCGTAGGCCAGGCCGAGAGCCGGAAAGGCATCGAGGTCGGGCGGCGCAAACGTCAACTCGCTCAACGTCGTCCAGTCGATGGCGCCATACGGGTTCGGGTGGCGGTTGTCATAGTCGAGTGCGTAGGCAATACACAGGCGCATATCCGGCATCGAAAGCTGGGCGATCGTGGCGCCGTCGGTGTATTCGACCATGGAATGAATGACCGACTGGGGGTGCACGACCACATCGATGCGATCGAAACCCACGCCGTAGAGCTCGTTGGCTTCGATGACCTCGAGGCCCTTGTTCATCAGCGTCGACGAGTCAACCGTGATCTTGGGACCCATGGACCATGTCGGATGCGCCAATGCCTCAGCGACGGTCACCGACGCCAACTCGGCTGCGGTTCGTCCTCGAAACGGGCCCCCACTTGCCGTGACGACCAGCCGCGCGACCTGATCGAGTCGATCACCATCGAATGATTCGTTGGCTCGCAGGCACTGGTGAAGCGCACAATGCTCGCTATCGACCGGCACGATCTCGGCCCCGGGAGTGTTGCGAACTTTTTGCACCACCGGCCCAGCCGCGATCAGCGACTCTTTGTTCGCCAAGCCGAGTCGCTTACCCAAGCGCAGCGTTTCGAGCGTGACCATGAGACCCGCAAAGCCCACGATTCCATTGATCACCACGTCGGCACCGTGACAGGCCGCAGCGAACGCGTCGTCGCCCACATCGACCGAGACGGACGATCCGAGTACGTCCTGCACCGCCGCTGCATTGGTCTCGTCGCCGAGCGCCACGGTTCGACAGTCGAACTGTTGTGCTTGCTCGATGAGAAGATCGGGAGTTGCTCCGCCCGCACCCAGGGCATTGACCTGATAGGGCATCTCTTGGCCCGCGTCGGCCGCCTGTTCGTTCGCAAGCGCAACAATGTCCAGAGTCTGGGTACCAATGGATCCAGTCGAGCCCATGACGGCCACGCGCAATGTCACCGGTTGATTCTAGTGTTTCACCGCTCCGCTCGGGCCGGCGTTCGCCGGATATGGCTTCAAGTCCATCAGGTCGCCTCCTCCGTCGGCTCCCCCCGCTCGTCCCTCGCTCCTACCTCTGCTTCACCGCTCCGCTCGGGCCGGCGTTCGCCGGATATGGCTTCAAGTCCATCAGGTCGCCTCCTCCGTCGGCTCCCCCCGCTCGTCCCTCGCTCCTACCTCTGCTTCACCGCTCCGCTCGGGCCGGCGTTCGCCGGATAAGGCTTCAAGTCCATCAGGTCGCCTCCTCCGTCGGCTCCCCCCGCTCGTCCCTCGCTCCTACCTCTGCTTCACCGCTCCGCTCGGGCCGGCGTACGCCGGATAAGGCTTCGAGTCCATCAGGTCGCCTCCTCCGTCGGCTCCCCCCGCTCGTCCCTCGCTCCTACCTCTGCATCACCGCTCCGCTCGGGCCGGCGTACGCCGGACTACCCGGTTACGACGGAGGTTGCTTCGAGGATGTTGAGCGCCAAGCCAGCGCCCCAGACAGCAGGCATGACGAAGAGTAGACCGTCGAATCGGTCCAGGATGCCTCCGTGTCCGGGCAGAACCGAGCCCATGTCCTTGACGCCGAGGTCACGCTTGAGCATGGACTCGCTGAGATCACCGAGGGTCGCTGCTATGGCGGCAACGACTCCGAGCACGATGGTGTCGGCAAAGCCGCCGGGAGCGTCGCCCCACGGGGCAATGTTGAAGCCGCCGATCACCGCGACCGAAACCACGATGGTGATGACCGCGCCTCCTACGACGCCTTCGAGTGTCTTGTTGGGACTGTGGGCCGACAACGGAGTTCGGCCCATCGAACGACCAACGACCCAGGCCCCGATGTCATAGGCGACAGTGGCCAGGATCGCCGCAAACAGAAGTCCGGTGCCGTGTGATTGAAATTCGACCAGCCCGGTGGTCTCGTTGGCCACGATCGAATCGCTCGACAGCAGCAGCCCGGCAAAGGACCCCAGCACGCTGATGTAGCCAATGCCGAGCATGGTGATGCCGAGGTTCGGCACAGGTCTGCCCTTCCCCACGCCGAGCAGGTACCACAGGAGTGCTACCACGACCGCAACGAACAACACGACGGGATAGGCCGCCGTGCTCTTCCAGTACACGGCCACGGTCAACCCGACCGTGGTGGCGATGCCCAACAGCGACGCCGGGTTGTACCCGACCGTGCGCATGGCGTTGTAGAACTCGGCGGTGGCGATCGCCAGGATGACGGTGGCCACGACCAGGCCGGGTACTTCGCCGATGGAGAGCGCACCGAGCGCGACTACGGCCAGCCCGAGGCCGGTCGCTGCGGCCATGGCGATGTTGCGATCGGAACCCTTTGTGGCCCCAGGTGTCTCGGGCGAGGCAGAGCCGCCAGCCGTCGCCTTGGTCGCACCGCGTGCCCGCTGGGCTCGCCCGCCCGTGGGAGTCGGCGGTGTCGGGATGGCTGGTGAGTCGAGTGGCGGAGCGGAGGGCGCTGCGACATCGGGCTCGGTGCCGAAGAAAACATCGCCGGCGGCCTCAGCTGGGTCGGCCGGCTCTGCCGGTGGCGTGGGATCGAGCAGCCGTATGTCGTCGAGTTCGTTGTAGTCACTCGCGCCGTCACGCCAGCGCGGACCGGCGCCCTCGGCCGCCTCGACCTGGCCGGTTCCTGGTTCGGTCCAATGTGGCATGGTCAGATCGGAGCCGACTTCGTCGTCGCTGGTGAACCAGCTCTCTGGGCCGCGAATTGGACCACCTGGTGGATCGATGTCACTCATACTTCGAGTAGCTCTTCCTCTTTGGCGGTAACTGCTGCGTCGATATCGCTCTCGTAATTCTGCGTGAGTTCGTCGACCCGTTTCTCGGCGCGATCGATGGTGTCCTCGGGGGCGTCGCCGTCCTTCTTCATCTTTTCGAGATCAGAACGAGCTGAACGGCGACTGTTGCGGATGGCAATGCGACCGTCTTCGGCCATCCCTCGCACCACCTTGATCAGATCCTTACGCCGCTCTGCGGTGAGTGCAGGGAACGCCAGTCGGATGACGACGCCGTCGGTCGATGGCGACAAGCCCAGGTCGCTCTCACGAATGGCCTTCTCGATGGCCTCGACCGAGTCCTTGTCGAACGGGGTGATCACCAGTAGACGTGCTTCGGGAACGCTGAAGGACGCCAGTTGCTGCAACGGCACGGGCGCGCCGTAGTAGATGACTGGCATCTTCTCGACCAGTACCGGAGTTGCCCGGCCAGTGCGCACACCGCTGAAGTTCTGCTTGGCGTGCGCCACTGCACCCGTCATGCTTTCTTCGGCCTCTTCGAGGACTAGGTCGATCATCTCATCGCTCACGGCGACTGTTCTCCTGTTGCAGGTAGCAGTGCACAGGATGTGCACCCGGTGCGATACACACACGCAACTGCAACAGTACTGATCAGCAGCCCCATAAGTCGGACACCACCCGCGGGTTCCTTCACACATGGCACCTGTGGTCGTTGTAGAGTGGGCCGCTGCCGACGACTTAGGACATGGGTGACCGTGGCTCGACCATTGCTTGCAGGCGACATGATCGTTGTCGGAAACTCTTCTGACGATCCCTTTGCAATCGACATTGCTTTTGCACTCGGCCAATCCGAAGACATTGCCGACATGATCAGCATGAAGGTGTTTGCGAACAGCGAATTCTGTCCACGCTTCATCTCCGACGAAGCCGACCTGACCAGCGTGGGCTACCAGCTCGACGGCAAGACGGTGGTGATCGTGAGCACCTCGAGTCTGACCATGAGCCGCAACTCGTTGGCCATGCGCAATCTGTTGATCGCTCGGGCCGCAAAGGACAACGGCGCGGCTGCGGTTGTGCTCGTCGAACCCGATCTGTTCTTCAGCGCCCAGGACCGCGGCCCGCGCGCTGACCACGGCGCGACCCACTTCGAGCGCGACATCCACGATCTGAAGAAGTTCGACGGCCAACCTTTTTCGTCTCGGCTCTACGCCCAGATGCTGCGACTCGCAGGCGTTGATCGTGTGATCACCGTGCACAACCACTCGGTCGCAGTGCAGGCCGAGTTCGCCGATGTGTTCGACGGGCGATTTCACAATCTGATCCCGTACGATGTGTACGCCGACTACGTGCACAACTCGAGCATCGTCGACTTCGACAGCGATGGCGACGGACTGGTCCTGTGTGCCCCCGACAAGGGCGCCCGTGAGTTCGTTCGCCAAATGTTTGCCACCCTCGACCTGCCCAAGGCAAAGTTCATCTTGCTCGACAAGGAACGCACCGGCGAACGCGATGTCGAGATCAGCTTGGATGCCGAAAGCGATACCAGTATCGATGAGATCGCCGGTCACGACCTGGTGCTGTTCGATGACATGGTTCGAACCGGGTCCACGGTGGTGAAGTCCTGCGAGTTTCTGAAGTCCGCCAAACTGAATCGCACGGTGTTCGCGGTCTCCCATTTCTATGCCAGCTCCGAGGGACGCGAGAAGATGGCGAATCCTGCGATCGATGAGATCTTGACCCTGAACACTCTTCCGACAGTGTTGAACCGAGACGTCCAGGGCCGGCTGCGCAAGAAGCTCGTTGTTCTCAAGATTGAGCAGTGGCTGGCGCGGAATCTGTCCGACATTCTCGAGCTGCCGGACAAGAGCAAAGACAGCCTGTATCACATCGACATGTCGTCGAAGAACCCGCGTTTCAAGCGCAAGATCTGGTCGAATGATCAGCTATCGAGTCTGCGGGACGACGTGCCGCTTCCGTTCGACTGACCCGAGTCCGGGCTGTCAAGCCCGATCAGCTGACGATGGTGCCGACCGCTTCGCCGGACAGGATCTTGGGAACGTTGTCCTGACCCATCAGGTCGAACAGGACAATCGGAAGATTGTTGTCCATGCACAACGTGGTGGCGGTGGCATCCATGGCTCGCAGATCCTTGCTGAGCACATCGAGGTAGCTCACCGAATCGAGTTTGGTGGCGCTGGGATCGACTTTGGGGTCGGCGGTGTAGATGCCATCGATTCCCGAATGCGTACCTTTGAGCAGCACTTCGGCATCGATCTCGGCCGCTCGCAGTGCAGCCGCGGTGTCGGTGGTGAAGAACGGGTTTCCGGTACCACCGGCGAAGATGACAACGCGATTCTTTTCGAGGTGTCGGATAGCTCGGCGCCGGATGTACGGCTCGGCGATCTCCGACATTTCGATTGCGGTTTGGACGCGGGTGGGAACACCGAGACGTTCGAGCATCTCTTGCAATGCCAGGCCGTTGATTACGGTGGCCAGCATGCCCATGTAGTCGGCTTGGGCGCGGTCCATGCCCGCGCCTGCACCCGACAGGCCGCGCCAGATGTTGCCGCCACCAACCACAACCGAGACCGAAACATCGAAGCGGCGACGCGCTTCGGCGATCGTCTTGGCGATGGCACCCACGACATCACCGTCGATGCCATAACCGATGTCGCCGGCGAATGCTTCGCCGGAGACCTTCAGCATCACCCGATTCCAACGAGCAGGTTCAGAGCCGCGCTTGGAGAAATCTCGTTGGTCAGACATACATACCTTTGAGTCTTGGCAGAGACGCTTTCGGTGTCAGGCGCCGACGCGGGCCTGAACGAAACGTACCACGGTGCCCGGTGCAGCAGTCTCTGCAACGCTGACTTTGTCACCGTTGAGACCTTGCTCGAGCAGCACGCTCTCCTTGTACCAGGCAGAGAGACGGCCTTCGACGATTTTGTCCCAGGCCTGCTCTGGCTTGCCTTCGGACTTGGTGATCTCGAGCAGAGCGACACGTTCTTTGGCGGCGTCCTCTTCAGAGACTTCGTCGCGGTTCAAGAAACGTGGGTTCGCGAATGCGACGTGCAACGCAATGGAGTGCAGTGCCTCTTCGCTGACCGCGTTGCCCTCGACGACGACACCGATGGTGCCGCGTCCGTCCTGCACATGTAGGTAGGTGTCAAGCGTGTTGCCGTCGCCAGCTTCGATGAGGTGAACAGCACCGACGTCGATGTTTTCCTTCTTGGTCAACTTGAGGTCTTCGATATCGGTGGCGCAGTCGGCGGCTGGATCGCCACCAGCCAGGGCAACATCGGCCAGCTTCTGCGCAACGGCCACGAAGTCTTCGCTCTTGGCGGAGAAGTCTGTTTCGCTGCGGAGCAAGACGACGGCGACCTTGTTGGCGTCTTGCGCCATGGCTACTGCACCGTCGGCGTTGTCGCGATCGGAGCGCTTGGCTGCCTTGCTCAGGCCCTTTTCGCGCAGGATCTGCGTTGCCGCCTCGGCATCGCCGTTCGCTTCGGTGAGTGCCTTCTTGGCGTCCATCATGCCGGCGCCGGTTGCGTCGCGCAGCGATTTGACATCTTTGGCGGTGAAATCAGCCATCGGTATTCTCCTGGGGGGTTTCGGATGCAGCGGCTTCCGCAGCTCCCGGTGCTGGAGCATCATCGGGTGCAATGGTGACCGCAGGTTCAGACGTTTCGCCCGCACCGGGTTCGGCGATTGCGGCTTCGCCGGCGGCAACAGCTGGAGCGCCGTCGGCTGGAGGCGTCGTGGCCGCAGCTTCGTCGGCGACGGCGGCCTCGGGTGTGGCTGGCGCCGAGGCTGCGGTGGCGATGTTCTCTTGCACACGAGCTTCGCGTGCGGCGGCGGCTTCGGCGGCGGCGGCTTGCGCCAACGCCTGCTCGCGAGCAATGCGTGCTTCTTCTTCGGGCGAACGCTCGGCTGGGGCGGCAGCTGCAGCTGCCGGGTTGCGACGGCTGTTGATGAAACGACCCTCGATGACGGCATCGCTGATGATGCGGGTCATGATGTCGCCCGAACGGATGGCGTCGTCGTTGCCGGGGATCACGTATTGGATCAGATCCGGATCGCAGTTGGTGTCAACCACGGCAATAATGGGGATGCCGAGTTTGTTCGCTTCGGTCACCGCGATGTGCTCTTTGCGCACATCGAGAATGAAGACGGCGTCGGGCAGCTTGGTCATGTTCTTGATGCCACCCAGGTTGCGCTGCAGCTTCACGAGCTCGCGGCTCTTCAACAGCGCTTCTTTCTTGGGCATGGCTTCGAACTCACCGGTGGCGATCATGCGCTCGTATTCGCGCATTTTGCCAACGCGCTTCGAAATTGTTTCGAAGTTGGTGAGCATGCCACCCAACCAGCGCTGGTTCACGTAGGGCATGTTTGCGCGATCGGCGTAGCCTTGAATGCTGTCTTGGGCCTGCTTCTTGGTGCCAATGAACATGATCGACCCGCCCTTGCCCACGATGTCGCGGACAAAGCCGTAAGAGTCTTCGATCAGGCCGAGCGTCTGGCGCAGGTCGATGATGTGGATGCCCGAGCGTTCACCGTGGATGAACCGCTTCATTTTTGGGTTCCAACGGCGGGTCTGATGCCCGAAGTGGACGCCTGCGTCGAGTAGTTGCTTCATGGACACAACAGGTGCCATAGGTATTTCTCCAGTCGGTTGAAGGAAGATCAGGCCAAGCGCCAAGCCCCGTTCGGAGATGGCGACCGCTGAGGGCCAGATCATTGTCATAGGGACGCGCCGGTTGCGCGTTCAGTGCGGCGGTAAGGGTATCCAGTGGCGATCGACTTCATGGCCCGGGTTCGGGTATCAGTCGCACACGTTCCTCGGGCACGCTGGCGTCGAGCAAGATCTGTGGGTCGAGATAGTGATCCTTGATTCGTGCTCCGAAGTGAAATGCTGAGCTGGCAACGCCGATTGCCGAATACGGAATCAGCGTCATGCCGGGCTCGACAAAGACCTGCAACAGTCCGGTGTAGGTCGTGCGAATACCGTCCTCGTGCTGGATGGTGATGGCCTGGGTTCCCCCGACGGGCCCGGCGAAGCGCACATAGCCAGGTGCGGCAGAGAGAACGATCTCGTTCTCGCTGTCTGCGTACTCGAGACCACGGTTGCCCGGAGCACCAATATGGGCAGGTGGGCGAAACGGATCGACCACGTGCGACCGCAGAGGCGCGAAATAGTAGACGGGCTCACGCTGCCGATTCTCTTGCGCACCCACCGGTGCCAGAGCAAACATCAATGCCACTGCACTCGCTGCGGCGACGAGCACCACCAGGCCCATGCGCCGATACTGCCTGAACACGCTCATGCCACCCGCTCGACTACGCCGCCGAAACGCCGCAGCGCGCCGGCCCCGATGAGTCGTTCGACCTCGAGGGTGACTTCGCTTGGTGGTCGCCCCGATGCGCTCACCACGCGGTCGAGTTCCATTGGCTGCCAACCCACGATCTCGAGCATCCACGAGTCGATACCAAGATCGGCTTGCACCGGTTTTGGACCTTGCAGTGGTGCAACGGCGTCGAGGAGTTCGTCGAGATCATGCAGGGAGTGGGCACCATCGGCGATCAACTTGTTGGTGCCCCTCGACGCCGGCGAGTGGATGGGCCCTGGGACGGCGAAGACTGCCCGGTTTCGGCGCAGCGCTTCGTCGACGGTGTAGAGGGACCCCCCTTTGAGTCCAGATTCGACGACGACGGTGGCCGCAGACAACGCAGCCACCACCCGGTTGCGAGCGGGGAAGCGCCAGGTCTCGGGCCGAGCGCCCAGGGGCCATTCGCTGAGCAGCGCACCGTGGGTCGCGATTTCGCTGTACAGCCCTCGGTTGCGCTGCGGATAGATGACATCGACTCCCCCAGCCACGACGGCGACGGCGCGCGCTGGGGACTTTGAAATGGCTCCGGCGTGCGCGGCGGCGTCTACGCCAGCAGCAAGCCCGGAGACCACGTCGACACCACGTTCGGCCAGCGCAGCACCCAGCTGGCGAGCAACATCGGTTCCGTAGTTGGTGCACCTACGAGTGCCCACGATCGCCACCCGGGCGCGATCGTCGAGCCGCTCCGGTCCTTGACGAAAAACCACCGGCGGCGGATCGGGATCGTCGCGGAGCGCGTCGGGATAATCGGCGTGGCCAAAGGGCAGGACGGCGGTCGATCGTTGCCGGTGCCGTTCCAGTTCGAGTTCGGGGTCGACCGAGCGGCACCAAGTCGGCCAGGCGTGGGCTGCATCTGGTCCGGCGCGGCCATGGCGCGGTGCTCCTCCGCTCGCCACCAGACGCCACACCTTGGCGGGCGAGTCCATTTCCACCAGCGACCAGAAGCGGCTCGGCGAGAGCTTGGGCAGCCCCGCCAAAGCAACGAGCGCAGCCTGGTCTTGGTCGGTCACTGCCTGGATTGGATCTCGTTCGTTGGCGGAGAATTCAGACATGGGTTGCACCGAGCGAGTCGAACAGCACCGGACGAGCCCGCAGCGCAAGCGCGCCGGCGATCGATGACTCGCTGACCATGTCTTCATCGGCCAGGTCGGCGATTGTGCGAGCGACCATGCGCACCCGGGCCAACCCGCGTGCGGACAATCGGCCATCGGCCAGGGCGCCTTTGAGCATGGACCTGGCGGCATCGCTGATGGGTGCGAGTTCGTCGAGGCGCCCGGCGGGAATGAGTGAGTTCGAGGAGAAGCCCCGGGCCCGCGCCTTGTCGCGCGACGCGAGCACGCGCCCCCGCACCGCCTGGCTCGACTCGCCTTTCTCCGACGACATGAGCTGATTGGCGCTCGGACGTTGCATGTGGACTCGTAGATCGATCCGGTCGAGCAGCGGACCAGACAGTCTGCGCATATACCGCTGTCGGGCTTGGTCGTTGCATCGACACGGTTCGACAGAACCCAACAAGCCGCACGGGCACGGGTTCATCGCCGCGACCAGGCAGAACCCGGCGGGATAGTTCACCGATGCGTGAGCACGGCTGATGTGCACCTCGCCGTCTTCGAGTGGTTGGCGCATGGCATCGAGAGCGCCGGGGGCGAATTCGCCGAGTTCGTCGAGAAACAGAACCCCGCCGTGAGCGCAGCTGATCTCGCCCGGTCGAAGCTTGCTGGTCCCACCACCGATCAACGCCGTCATCGATGCAGAGTGGTGCGGCGCTCGGAACGGCGGGACTCGCAGCAGCGAATCGGCTGGCAGACCCAAGCCCGCTACCGAGTGGATTCGACTGGCGACCAGTGCCACGTGCTGTTCCATATCGGGCAAGATGCCCGGCAAGCGGCGCGCCAGCATGCTCTTGCCGGCCCCGGGCGGTCCCACCAGCAGCAGGTTGTGACCACCCGCAGCGGCGATCTCGAGAGCCTGGCGAGCAAACGGGTGCCCGGCCACGTCGGCCAGATCGGGCACGGCGACTCGATCAGAGCTCGATGCGGCTGGTGGATGATCGGGCCAGGCGTCGACGCCCTTGAGGCAGTCGACGACCTGTCGCAGTGACCCGCCACACCGCACCTGCTCGGCGCCGGCGAGCGTTGCTTCGTGGGCGGCTCCAGGTGCAACGACAACGGTCAGATCGTCGACTGCGGCGACTCGGGAGAGAATCCCCGGCACCGAACGCAGCGAACCATCGAGACCGAGCTCGGCGACGAACGCGTGCCCGTCGAGGAGATGAGCAGGCAATCGTTGATATTCGGGCTGTTTCTGCTCGCCGTCGGCAGCAGCCCGTTGTGCCTGCTTCTCGTCGAGCGTCGATGCGGCGATCACTCCCAAGGCGATCGCGAGGTCGAGGCCGGAACCCTCTTTGCGGACCTGTGAGGGTGCGAGGTTGACAGTGACTCGCGCCCCGATCGGCCATTTGAAGGCGTTGGAGTTCAAGGCTGCCCGAACCCGATCGCGAGCTTCTCGACATGATGCGTCGGGCAGGCCGACAACATTGAACGATGGTAGTACGCCGGTGACGACGTGGACTTCTACTCGGACACGCTGGCCGTCGATGCCACGCAATGTGGCCGACGCCGATGATGAAAGCACAAACGCTCCCCCAGTCAGATTTACGGGGAAGCGTGTCTTGCACTGTAGAGCAACCGTGTGACAGTTGCCAGAGCGTTCGTCGAGGCCGCTCGATAGACGCTTCGTTCCGTAGGCTGGTTGGTTTCCCCCGTAAAGCAGCACCCATGTCATCCCCAGATGAGTCAGTCACCGCCCAAGAAAAGCCCTCGACGAAGTCGCATTGGCGGGCACGTGGCTTCGACCCTGCTCCGGCGCCTCGCCCCGAACCCGAGTCACCCACGCCCACCAGGGCACGCACGACGGCTCGAGTAAAAGCAGACGCCGCACCAGAACCCGACACGACGCCCGAGGCAATAGACGACCCAACGCCACCACCCGCAGCACACACGACGCCCGAGGCAATAGACGACCCACCGCCACCACCCGCAGCACACACGACACCCGAGGCAACAGACGACCCAACGCCACCACCCGCAGCACACACGACGCCCGAGGCACTAGACGACCCAACGCCACCACCCGCAGCACACACGACGCCCGAGGCACTAGA
>Ga0209187_1000358_pt1 | contig 86698 bp, 76 predicted proteins | sample BantaG_FD_187430 | JGI IMG/M metagenome (GOLD analysis project Ga0209187, IMG submission 187430) | Marine algal microbial communities from Bantry Bay, Ireland - BantryBay_4 metaG (SPAdes) (version 2) | ecosystem: Host-associated > Algae > Red algae > Unclassified | place: Bantry Bay, Ireland...
CTAACGGCGTCTGATGGTAGCCGCCGTACTGTGCGTTGAGTTTTTGTGTTTGGCTGTATGGACGTGCTCACCTAGTGTTATAGCTCGGTCCTGCTACGATATTGTTATTCCAACTTTACGATTTAGTCCTTTTTCGAAAATTCTGATTAATGTTTCTATAGTTATATTTCCTTTTCCATTTTCTATTCTAGAAATATAACTTTTTTTGGTACCAATTTTATCAGCTAGTTGATCTTGAGTTAAATTAGCTTCAGCTCTTGCTTCTTTAAGCATCTCACTTATAAAATATCTTTGAGCATTTTCTTCGAATTCATTTCTCTTCTTTGTACCTATCTTACCATACTTTGCATTAAGTAAGTCATCGAAGTTTTTAATCTTATTTGGATCTATTTTCTTTCTCATTGAAATATGCTTTTTTAAGTTTTTCTGCCTTCTTAATTTCCTTGGGCGGTGTTTTTGCCGATTTTTTATGAATTGAGTTGAATAATACTATTACATTATTTCCGTCATAGCAACAGAATTTTCTATAGGTGTTCGATGCATACTCTACTCTTATTTCAAAAATTCCATTTGTGTCTTTCAACTTTTTAAAAAACTTAATAGGAATCCGTTCTGCTTGTCTTACTATTACCAATACATAGTCGTACTTGTATTGAACTTTAGCAGGCAGTTCACCGTAAAATTTAGCAAATAAGCTTCTATAGAATTCCAATTTTCGAACTTCCTTCACAAGTTCAAAGTTAACATATAAGTTAACTATTTGCAAGTTTGGTTTAGTCTTTTCTGGGTTTGTTCCCTGACTGAGCTATAACGTATCGGCGATAGGCGTCGTAGGCGATAGTCTATGATCGTCCTCATCGCTTGTTATGTAGGGTGATTCATTTCGAGAGTATGTTTTGAATGTCCATTCTTTTATGTAAAATTCTGTCAATATAAATTTTGGCTTCTAGTACTTTGTAAACTATTATATGTGATTTAATCAATTGTATGCGGTGGTTTGGTTTTATATCTTTTATGGATTTACCAATTTCAGGGTTTTCGCATATAATCTCTATTTCCTTAAAAATGTCCTTGTAATATTCGTTCGCCTGAGTTTTTGACCAATTCTTAAAAGTATACTGCCAAATATTGTCTATATCCGCTAGAGCAAGTTTGCTTAGTTCATAATTTAGTTTCATTTACCATAGTCTTCGTTGAGTTTCGCTAAATGCTTAATGGGATCAAAATTTTTGACGTATCCACTTTTCTCTCCTGCTTCAATTGCTTCTCTTAACAAATTAATTTTCTTTTCTCTTTCTTCAACTAATCGTAACCCTTCACGAATCACTTCACTTGCTGATGAGTAACGTCCTGATTCAATAGATTTTTCGATGATTTCTTCAAAATGTTCACCAAGTGTTACTGAAGTATTTTTTGACATTTCAATTCGTTTGCCTAAATATACCAATCTTTGGTATGCTGTGCAAGTCTTCGATTTTTCATCCTACATAACTAGTCTATAGCAGCAAAAACACATGCAATTTTGACTTCTTTCATCTCACTCCTTCAGTCTTCAGCTCCATTTAATCAATTACGTATCCAAAATTTAATCATTGATCATTGAAAATTCATTCCCCACCTTCACTCTTCAGCGTCGGATACTCAACACCCAACTGCTCCAAATAACTTCCATAGCGAGATTCGTCATAGTAATACTTCTCCAATTCTTCTCTATACTCTTCCTGGATCTCCGTATTCAGATAAATGGCGGGCGAATCATCTTTTGTGACCATTGGGATGTATTCTTCTTTCATGCCTTGCTCTTCTCTAAAATATGTCCAGGCGTCTTCGACTTTTTGTGGTTGCAGTAGAAAATCCAAAATTGTCATGGCTTCTACTTTGGCTCCAGCGACCACACCTTTATGCGCAATCGGAGTTGCCATCGCAATCGCATTAGACCAATGATGGCCTTGTAAGCCTGGGATGTTTGATGGGAAGCGCATGGTGACTGTCGGTAGCTTCCAAGAGATATCTCCGATGTCATCCGAACCACCACTGACGAATCGAGTTGTTGGTATGCCAATGGTGTCTAATTCTGTTGATAAGCCATCATATCGTTCGGGAGGAGAACCGACTTCTTTCTGAACTGCTCTAGCTAATTGCTGATCTGCTTCAGACCATTCGGGTAAGCCTATTTCTCTAATGTTCTCGTACATCTCTTCAGCAATCACTTGGTTGAAGTGTCTTGGCCATGCAGAACCTAATACCTTTTTGGAATAAGCGGTATTGGTCATCAAGGCTGCTCCTTCTGCCATCTTATTCGCGCGTTCGTATACCTCCATAATTTTAGGATAAGTCACATGTCTGAAGTAATACCAAATAGATGCTTTTGGAGGCACCACATTCGGTTGATCGCCACCATAGTTGATGATCGAATGAGACCGATGCAATGGATCAAGATGCTCACGCTGATATTGCCAGCCAATGTTCATTAATTCTACAGCATCTGCAGCACTTCTTCCTCTCCACGGAGATCCTGCGGCATGTGCTGCCTCTCCATCAAATTCATATTCTACAGAAATCAAACCTGTGCCTCTTGCCTGTCCGTAAGAGACTGTGAGATTACTAGAAACGTGTGTAAAAATCGAAATGTCAACATCATCAAAATAGCCGTCACGCGTATAGTATGCTTTTGTACCAACCAGTTCTTCTGCGACTCCAGGCCACAAGATCAATGTTCCCTGTATATTCTCACGCTCCATAATTTCCTTGACGGCCAATGCTGCAATAACATTAAGAGGTATGCCAGAGTTATGCCCTTCTCCATGACCGGGCGCTCCTTCTACGATTGGTTTGTGATATGCAACACCCGGGACCTGAGATGCTTTTGGGATACAATCAAGATCTGAGCCCAAAGCAATCACTGGCTTACCACTTCCCCACTTCGCCCACCAAGCTGTCGGAATACCTGAGATGCTGTCTTCCACACTAAACCCATTCTCTTTTAGGATATCAGTAATGTATTTAGATGTTTCATATTCTTGGAAACCCAGTTCTGAAAAACTAAAGACTTTGTCGACCATGACTTGGGCGTCTTTGGCTTTTGCATCGATGGTTTTTATGACTTCTTGCTTTAGTAGGTCTAACTTGGCGTCTTGTCCTAATAAAGAGACTGTAAATAATATACAAATAGAAATTTGAATTAGATTCTTCATGGTGTTTGATTCGTTTACCAATGAAAATAAGAAAAGATCTTAGAAAGAGAGCGAGAGTTGTGAAATGAACCACACAGAATGATAGAACACATAGATTCATTGTTCTTCGAAGGGCGAAAATCAGGAGGACTGGAACTACGTTTAAGATGTTTTTCTAATTACTATCGAATGAAAACTGTAGTCATTTATAAACTCATTTGTACGAAATATTCATTAACTACTCGAAATATCATTTAAATAACAAAACCCTAAGATTGCGTTTATTTATTGGCACATACCCCTGCGCGCCTTTAATTCCTGAAGAATACCTTCGCTCATGCTTCTTTAAACAAGCAACTATATTTAGGTTTTTAAATAGTAGAAACGAAAAAGAGTCATTCATTCATTCATTCATCCAATCCATGCTCATCCACATGAAATATCCACCAACAGAACAAAAAACAGTCTTATTAACAAAATCCTAAGAATGCCTTACTGAATCAATTTGTACCTTATGCCGTTATTGATACCATGGCAATGAATGTTCTTTTCACCTATATCCTATTGCTTCTTACAGCTCACGCTCCAGTACATGATATTCACTTGAGTAAATGCGACATCGAATATAAGAAAGAAGAAAAAGCAGTTCAAATTTCATTGCGACTCTTCATTGATGATTTTGAATTAGCATTGACGGATAGAGGGGCACCAAGTCTTTTCTTGTGTACAAAAAAAGAAAGTCCAGATGCATTAACATACATGGAAGCCTATCTACGAGAAAATTTTGTCATCAAAACAGATGATCAAGAATTGCGGTTTGATTTTATTGGTAAAGAAATGTCAGATGATCTCGCTGCCGTCTGGTGCTACCTAGAAATTCCAAATGTAGAATTCGAGAAAAGCTTCACTGTTATCAATAAAGTGTTGATGGAGTTGTACGCCGACCAACGCAATATTGTCAAAGTCAAATTGGATAAGGATACGAAAGAGCATTTCCTTTTTGACCCTTCAGACTATACAGGTAAAATTGAACTATAGCTGTCATGTTCAAAACACTCTTCATACTTCCGATTCGATTCTATCAGATCTTTATTTCTCCTTTATTAGGTAACAATTGTCGATTCACGCCAAGTTGTTCTCATTATATGATTGATGCCATAAATGAATGGGGAGTATTTAAAGGCGTATATTTGGGGCTTAAGCGAATCACTAAGTGTCATCCATGGGGACCTCATGGGCCAGACCCAGTGCCAATAAATCCTAAACGCAAGAAAAACAATGCAACAGAGACCAAGACGAAATAGGAAAAATGCAGCAATCCGATCTATAGTAAGAGAAACATTTCTCAGTACAGATAACTTAATCTATCCATTCTTTTTAGTTGATTCCAAAAACCTGAAAGAAGAAGTTTCGTCACTACCAGGCAACTTCAGATGGTCCATTGATTTACTATTGAAAGAAATGGAGGAGTGTCAAAAATTAGGGCTCAAACACTTTATGTTATTTCCAAAAATAAAAGAGGAGCATAAAGACGCCACAGGCACTTACAGCTTCAATGAGAAAAATTTTTATTTGCGCGCAGCGAGAAAAATAAAACAAGAATTTCCTGACATCAATCTGATCAGTGATGTTGCTTTGGACCCATACAGTATACATGGTCACGATGGTATTGTTGACAATGGCGTCATACTCAATGACGAAACTGTCGATGTTTTAGTTGACATGAGTCTCGCTCAAGCAAATGCTGGCTTTGATATGATCGGCCCCTCAGATATGATGGATGGACGTGTGGGCGCAATCCGACAAGGCTTAGACGACAATGGGTTTAGCAATACTTCTATAATATCGTATACTGCAAAATATGCAAGCGCATTTTATGGTCCTTTTCGAGATGCTTTAGATTCGGCACCAGTTGACGATCCCAGTATCCCAAAAGATAAGAAGACATATCAAATGGACCCTGCGAATAAAAGTGAAGCACTGATTGAAGCAGAGCAGGACGAACTAGAAGGTGCTGATATCTTGATGGTCAAACCTGCCTTGCATTACTTAGATGTAATCCAAACATTAAAAAAGAATACCAATTTACCTATCAGTGCATACCATGTGAGTGGCGAATGTGCCATGTTGCTCGCTGCATGCCAAAAAGGTTGGCTAGAGTACGAAACAGCGATGCCTGAAACCTTACTCAGCATCCGACGAGCAGGAACTGATGCCATCATCACCTACTTTGCCAAAGACTATGCCCAGATGAAAGCGGACGGTAAATTGTAATTCATTATTGTGTTAGACTTATCTACATTGACCCAAGATTTTGATGTTATCTTATTAGCAGCTGGCACTTCAAGTCGAATGGGAAAAGAGAATAAATTATTGATCCAGCACAACAACAAGACGTTAATCCAATCCTCCCTTGATCTATTAACTAAATACTCTTTTAATCAAATCATTCTAGTGACAGGTCATCAGCCTGAAGAACTTCTGGGGCACATTAATACAACATCTGATCTGACCATCGTTCACAATCCTGATTTTGCCACTGGCCAAACATCAAGTATCCAAGCAGGCCTAAGTAAATTATCCAAAGCTTCAAGCTATTTTATGATTTGCCTATCAGATATGCCATTCCTAAAAAAGCATCATCTCGAAAAACTCATCACATTTTCGGCTGACACCAACGCTGAAATCTGCAGACCAATTGTCGATAAGATACCAGGACATCCAGTCATTTTCAAACGCCACTTTGCACAACAATTAAATGATTGTACTGATGTAAATGGATGTCGGACTGTGATCAAACAAAACTTTGAATTGTTGAAGGTGTATAAGACTGAGGATAAGGCTTATGTGCAGGATATTGATAGGCAGGAGGATAAGGAATTACTTTCTTAAAAAAATTGTCTGAATTAGGATTAATTGAATTAATGGATGTTAGGACTTTGCCGCATTAGTTCAGTTGATAGACCTAGTTAAGCCTAGTATTTATTTTTTGTCTTGAACAACATTTATTAGATTTTAACATGGACATGATTGAGTTTGTTTTTACATCCTAAAATCTTTAAATCATACTAACCTGCCCACCGCAGGCGGGTCCTAATTCTGACAGTAAGAGGCTTACAGAGCATGATACTTTAAGATGTCTGAATTAGGATTAATTGGATTAATGGATGTTAGTATTTTGCAGTGATTGTTCGGCTGGTAGACCTCGTTAAGACAAGTATTGATTTTTTTGTCTTCAAAAAAATTTACAACATTATAAGATGGATACGAATGGATTTTGTTTGAATTCTAAAATATTTAAATCATACTAACCTGCCCACCGCAGGCGGGTCGCAATTCTGAGAGTAAGAGGCTTACAGAGCATGAAACTTTAAAATGTCTGAATTATGATTATTTGGATTAATGAATGTTAGTTTATATCCATACATATAACCACAGCACTACACTTGCTATCTAGAAAACCCTACTTTTGCCACATGGCGAATCAGGACAGATACGATCGGTTACTAGAAGCGATCGAATGGGAACGGAAAACCGAAGAAACCTTCTTCAAACAATTGCAATCCAAAAAGACCAATGCCGAAAAAGTACAAGCTGGAATCTTGTGGTATCCAGTGGTCATCGTAAAAAAATACTACACCATTGGAGAGCAAGTAGAGATCATTGTTGAGCGCAAAGTCAAAGATTCGATGTCTCACAGATTTAAAACTGGCATGGGCTGCGAAGTGTTTACTGTCAACTCTTCTGGAGAAAAAGAAAGTTTGAAAGGTGTCGTCTCTTTCGTCAGAAAATTGAAGATGGGTATCCTCTTTGGTTCGAATGTCAATCAACTGGAGGATATCGAAGATAGATTCAAATCAGGTGTGGAATTGGTTTACGATGAAAAACCATACAAGGTCATGCAACAAGCCGTTCTTGATGTCAAACTATCTCAAGAAGAACACATCGTAGAATTAAGGAAAGGGATTGCAACACATGATAATTTTGCACCATACCAACCAGCAACGCAACAATTCCATCCATGGACCTCTTTAAATGATTCACAAAACGCTGCTATTGAAGGATGTCTATCCTCTAACAGAATAGCGATCATTCATGGACCTCCAGGCACAGGTAAGACAACGACATTGGTCGCCTTAATAAAAGAAATTTTACGTTCTGAAAAAAGAGTTCTTGTATGTGCCCCATCTAATAATGCCGTCGATTTATTGGCAAGACGACTTGACCATGCTGGTGTCGAAACCCTGAGAATTGGGAATGTCTCACGTGTTGCAGATTCTACCGCTCATCTCACTTTAGCAACTAAGGTCGCTGATTCAGATGACTGGAAACACATCAAAAAAGTAAAGATCGAAGCTAATGAAGCAAGAAAGCAAGCGGGCTCTTTCAAGCGTAAGTTTGGATATAAACAAAGAGAGAATCGAAACATCATGTACAAGGAATCTCGAGAACTCAAAAAATGGGCAAGAGAACTTGAAGACAGACTTGTAGAATCCATAATCCGCAAAGCACAAGCTGTTTGCTCTACCTTGATGAGTGCTAATAGTTCGTACATCAAAGATTTAAAATTTGAGACCGTAGTCATCGACGAAGCTTCCCAGGCATTGGAGCCAGAATGTTGGAATGCCATCCTTAAAGCCAAACGAGTTATTTTTGCTGGAGACCATTTGCAGTTACCCCCGACAGTAAAATCAAAAGAAGCACAAGAGTTAGGACTTGCTGAAACAATTTTGGATAACATGTCAGAGCACATTCACCACAGCTATCTATTGACGACACAATACAGAATGAACGATAAAATTCTGTCCTTCTCCAACAAACGATTTTATGAATCAAAATTAATTTCTCATGACTCAAATAGTCGATGGTCTCTGGATGAGTTCCCCCTTGTATTCGTAGATACAAGTGGCTGTGGATTCGAGGAAGAGAAACATCCAGATACATTTAGTAGCTTTAACAAAGGAGAAATATTCATCATCAGAGAATGGTTTTTAAGGCACAAAGAGATCATGCTAGAAGATACCACTATCGGAATTATAAGTCCATACGCTGCGCAAGTGAAATTAATAAAACAGCATATTGAAGACGAAGAATTACATAGAGGTCTAAATATTGAAGTTAATAGTATTGATGGATTTCAAGGTCAAGAGAAAGACCTTATTCTCATCAGTTTGGTTCGCTCAAATGAAAATGGTGAAATTGGATTTTTAGCTGATGAACGGCGCTTAAATGTTGGGATGACTAGAGCAAAGAAAAAATTAGTCATGATAGGTGATCTAGGTACGCTTGGTGGATCTGAACTGTATACATCCTTAGCAGATCATATAGAATCTCAAGGTCAATATCAATCTGCTTGGGAGTATATGAGTTAGTTCTATTTTTGCATAGAATCTTCTTCTAAACTATTGAGATGCATCATGAATTAAATTTGTCACGATTTCCTTTAAAAACAATATTCGTCATAGAATAAATTTGTCATGATTTTGACCAAAAATCTCGCCAAATTGCATCTTCTTTCATAACTCCGCCAAGGGATAAATCCCGTGGCTAACAAAGCAGCCCACCCGATTCTGATAAATCGGTTCCTTTACTTCAGATTGACATTTAGTCAATCTAATTCGCTAGCTGGCGAACCGCTCAGTCTTCGCTGGGATCATTGAATCATTGCGAGTATTGCCTTCAGTTATATAGCTGGGCAAAATTTTCCTTTGTGGAGGAGTGGCATTCGCCATAGGAGAATGACGAGGTGGTAATAGTTCGAGGAAACTACCACCGCCATGAAATTTATCATTGAATAAACATTGACGTTCTCTGAGCAATATGATTGAAGTTACAATCATATAATTCTGAATTTAAAAACTTGAGACAACGCGTTAAATTTTGCACGATTTTCACAAAAAATCGCGCCAAATTTGCCCTTGATTTCTATAACTCCGCCACGGGATAAATCCCGTGGCTAACTTAATTTGATCCCTCTGGGATCATTGAATCATTGCGAATATTGCCTTCAGTTATATAGCTGGGCAAAATTCTCCTCCGTGGAGGAGTGGCAGACGCCTAAAGGTGGATGACGAGGTGGTCAATATTGAATAAGCAAGTCTAGCAAGAGATTCTTCATGTATATGTTATTCTACAAATCCTTTTTGTTTCTTAGTGATATTCGATACTTTCAATCTTGATGGCAATACCCACAAAACTTTCAATACTCGACTACCTAACTCATAAAGAGACAAGAGCTGTTGCCGCTTTATTTATGATGAATGCATTTCTATTCTCGCAATGGGTTGTACGTATTCCAGATATCAAAGAATTACTTGGTTTAACTGATGCATCCTTAGGTTTTGCATTACTTGCATCACCGTTGGGCGTTGTGATCATTACTCCTTTGGTAAGTGTAGGTATACGAAAACTAGGTCCAGGTAAAATTTCCATATTAGGAGGCATTACATACGCGTTTACGATCATTGCCATAGGATTTGTGAATAGTTATACTGCACTCGTTGCCACTTTATTCATTCTAGGCATAGCAAATGGTATGATGGATATCTCGATGAATGCTGTCGTATCTGCATTAGAAAAAATCAAGTCTTCGATATTTATGTCAACCACACATGGATTCTGGAGTCTTTCAGCCATGATATTTTCACTTGTGGCTAGTTACATAGTGTCAACTCAAATTGGAATTAAACAACACCTTTTAGTGTCAGGAATATCTAGTTTACTCTTTTTAGTTTTTGCCCTATCCATACATAATATAAAAGACACCACTGAGTCTCAGAAATCATTTAAACTGCCTGATGGTTCAGTTTTGGTTTTGGTGATCATTGCTTTTGTTGTATTTCTTACCGAAGGAGGAATCATGGATTGGAATGCTGTCTTTTATAAAGATGTGTTGGACAGTCCTGAATATTTGTGGGGTTTCGGTTTTGCATCCTTTTCTTTTACCATGGCGATTGCTCGATTTTATGGAGACAATCTTATAGAAAAATACTCAACAAGATATCTGATACTGTATGGTTGCCTGATATTAGCTGGAGGCCTGTTGCTATATTCACTAGGCATATCAATCGTCATTTGCTCTATTGCGATGATGATCTCAGGTCTTGGCTGCTCTATCCTTATTCCTGTCTTATTTCGTCAAGCTGGTTTATTAGAAGAGGTACCACCAAGCGTAGGAATTGCGACAGTGTCAACATTAGGATACACTGGCTTTTTAGTAGGTCCGCCGCTTATCGGTTTTTTATCAGATTCCTTCTCATTAGAAATGAGTTTTGGTCTATTAGCTATAGTAATTGCAAGCGCTGGTATACTATCTCTCAAACTAAAAATTTAAATAGAATGATTAGGTATGAATGTTGCATTATATATCTATTAATCTATGGAAAATTATAAAACAAATCTCACAAGAGCTCGAATATCAAGTTCTGCAATTCAGAAATTATATGTTTCTATGAGGCATTTGCTCAATAGAGGTAAGTACCGTCCATTGGGTATTTCAGGTGAATCGATGATATCTTCATTACTCTCACTGAAACCTGAAATCTACGGATCAATAGCTGATTCCGAACGATTAGAAGTGAATGGTCTTAATTATATATTTCAGCGACTACCGATCGGAATTGAACAATGTCGTTTTATAAATTTGATAAGTAGAGAAGGATTGGAAAAGTCCTCTTTCGATCCAATCATTCCAGCCAAGCGCCGTCGAAATTGTTACCGTATAGATAGGTATCAGATGTACATCGAGATGACAAGAGGTCGTAGTGACATTTATGATCTATTGACTCACCTTACCTTCATGTATATCGAATCAGAAAAAATAAGAAGAAATAGCCTTGATGCGAAAAATAAAAAAAATAGGGATTGGAAAAAACTTGAACAAATTGTCAAGCAAATCGAAAACGGAGAAGATTATGATCTAGAAAAAGGCTGTACTTATTTAAGCACAATCATCGGTCGCACATATGCAGAGACTTTAGTTGCTTGTCATAAATTTGAAACAACGCCAAAGGTAAACTCCCTTTTTGAAATCGTATATTGGATGGGGCGATTGAGTATAGAAGAATATGTCAATAAAGACAATCGACAAATCACCTTTTCTTCAACTTTAAGAGAAGTTATCGGCCGTCACATTGGTGGAGAAGATTGGGCAACACAAGTGAAAAACTTCTTGCACGACAATGACATGATAGACAAGCCAATACATATCGTTAGTGCAAATACACACAGTGTGATGAATTGTTTATTTGCAACAAAAGCAATAAAAAAGAATAAAAAGGATTTCGAAGCACTTATGCAAGAAGTGAGTAAATCTAAAAATAAGAAGCTTCGTGAAACTATAAAAAAATACGCGCTTAAAAATGGTATGTATGAATTGAATGATGAAAGTGGAATGAATATTTCAGTTCAAATATTTGACTGCGAAAAAATTGATCATTCCAATTTAGCACCAGACTTATCTTGGATTACATCATGTTCCACCGATGCCAACAACCAAATTATAATGGTCATGGATTATGCTTTTGGAGAACAGGCTTATGAAACAATGGATGAACTTTTAAAACCAATTACCATTAAGGGTAAAGTAAAAGAATTAAATGTAAAGTCTGTAAACATTATGGGTAAGGCAGGTATCTTAAAAGGTGGTAAAGGTGACATCATGATTCCTACTGCTCATATTTTTGAAGGGACTGCAGATAATTATCCGTTTAAGAATGAATTTAAAGCAAAAGACTTTATTGGTAATGGGCTTGAAGTATTTGAAGGATTAATGGTAACGGTATTGGGTACCTCATTACAGAATAAAGATGTCCTCTCCTACTTCCATAATTCAAGCTGGAATGGCATAGGTCTCGAAATGGAAGGAGCGCATTATCAAAAAGCCATCCAATCGGCATCAAAAATCAGAAAGCATATAGATAAAAATGTAAAACTACGATATGCATATTATGCCTCTGATAATCCTTTAGAGACGGGCAGCACACTTGCTTCCGGTGGATTGGGAGAAGATGGAATAAAGCCTACTTACATGATTACTTCTAAGATTCTACAGCAGATCTTGTGTTAAGGAAAATTGTACAGTTCAACTAGTGTGAACCGTATTCTGTATCATTCAAATTCTATAAGTAAAGCCAGTAAATATGATATGCAGATTCCGTCCTGGCTGATTTTTAAATATTGCGACTCTTCTATAGTTCAATCTGAGTATTGTCTTACCTAATTTGTATTCTGCACCTGCTTCAAGCCATACCCGTTGAAAGGCAAAACGGTCATTCAATCTATACCATAAATCGTATCCAACAAAAGGAGTGAGTTTAGAATTTTTGAGATTCTTAAAATAGTGGTTCCGCCACCTTAAGAAATCTGGTTCTTCCAAATCCACCCAGTCTAGACCTTGATGAAAGCGGAGAAGATTCACCCATCTATACATAGGCTTTTTGTGAACATAAATCAGATCATACCACATAAAATAAACTGGTTTTCTCTGTGTGAATGTCCAATGTCTAAATGACACTTGGGCAGAAAATCCATCTTTAATGTGGCGTCGTACTCTCCAATCAAATGAAACACTACTGTATCTAGAAATATTTTCATCCACACGATTGATCACAAGAACAGATGCGGAATATTTTGAATTTAATTTCTTAGAGAGTGTTGTAATCGTCCATGATTGAAGATCATCCTCTTGAGCAGTTAATGAAAAAATCGGCAAACAAAATAGTAAGGTTATGATGCAATAACAACATGGTCGATGCCATTTCAATTGTTCCTAATTTCGCAATGCCAGTTCTGCATATTTTAAAGATAGTGAATTGCAGCAACTTGCTATTCTTATTGAATTTTAATGTGTGTAAAACAGATTGCACGAAAGCAATAAATTCCAATGGGCTAATCTCTCCCTATCTTCCCTTTAGGTGGCAAGCGCGCAGGAGTCCTTTAGGAATAGAAGGCGGGTATGAGAAAAATCTTATTATTGGGTGTGCAATCTGTTTTATACACAATCCCAATAAAATCTGGCACTTTTTTCAAAATCTGTTAGAATGATCTGTTGTTACACTAATCTAATATATTAATTAGTATACAATTATCGATCAAGCGGACTTTACCCGCCCATACGGCAGTACATGCGACAACATATTTCTTACGTCCAACTAATTTTAAAGGTTGAAGAGTTAATCCATCTGAAATTTCAAAATACTCAGGTTTGAATTTTGGCAAAGTCATTTTTTTAATTGCCTTTTTTTCTAGAGTGGAGATATCGTATTTTTTAATGTTATCCTTCACCCACAATAAAGTGTCATTAATGACAGCAGCTTCATGTCTTAGTTTTTTGGATAATCGTTCGTTACGAGAACTCATCGCAAGACCGTGAGCTTCTCTGACAGTAGGACCAACAACGAGTTTTGTTTTCATTTTTAGTGTGGTAAGCATAAGGCGTATGATAGCAACTTGTTGAAAATCTTTTTGCCCCATGACCAGTTCATGTGGCTTTACAATATCTAGCAAGCGCTTGACCACTTGAGCAACTCCATCAAAATGGCCCGGTCGGTGTGCCCCTTCCATCACACTATCTAATTTCCCAAAATTAATCTTCACTGATGTATCGACATCTTTAGGATAAATTTCTTTTACACCAGGAAAGAAAAGGATGTCACATTTATTTTTTTTTAACAATGCACTATCTGCATCAAACGTCCTTGGATATTTTGATAAATCTGACTTCTCATTAAACTGGGTTGGGTTTACAAAAATACTGCAAACCGTAATGTCACATTGTTTATTTGACAATTGAATAAGTGACATATGGCCTGAGTGCAGAGCACCCATTGTTGGTACATAACCTATACGTTTTTTTGATTTTCTCAAAGAGGCAATATAGTTTTGTAGTCCTCTTACAGTCTTATAAATTTTCATAAAATATTTTCAATATATCATGTGCTTTTAATCCCTACTGTACCAACGCTTCAACACAGAAGAAGATAATTTATCTTGTGGTGTGTAATCTTTTTCTGGGTAACCTTCATGACCATCCATATTGGGAAACCATTTCCACAAAAAACCTCCAGCCCAATATTTTTGATTCCAATTAGCCATGAATAAAGCATCCATTGCATTAGCTTGAGCCTGTTCATTAATATTCAGTTCATGAACTTTTTTTTCTAACTCCCAAGCTTTATCTGCACAACCATCAACAGTTAAATATCCGTACTCCGTAAATAAAATAGGTTTATTCTTTTTCTCACTATACTGCTCCAAGTTAGCGACAACAGGTCTCCACTTTTTTAATAATTCACGTTGTGTTGGTGTCTCTGTTTTTGATAACGGGAAATATGCACTAATCCCAATAAAATCCAATGCGTCCCACACCGGTACATCTTTATATGAATCCCAATTTGCAGAATATGTCAATAAGCCATCATAGTCTCTACGGATGTCGGAAATGAGATCTCTCCAAAATTGTTCGTGTTTCTTTACGGAGTGATTAATTTCCGTTCCGATGCAGATCATATCCACGTCTTCTTGTTTTGCAATACCAACCATCATCATCAAAAAATCTCTATATTGACTTTCCCATTCTGTCCATGCAGCATCAGAGTCGAAATCGAGATCTCCTATCCAATGACCGTGCGTATAAATCTGAGGTTTGAGCATTACATTCAGTCCAGCTTCTTTAGCGTGACGTACAGACTTAAGAAGGCCTTCTCTTGTTTCTCCCCACCATTGTCGTAAATTTCCATAAGATAAGTCCACTTGCCCGTTTGTCATATATGCAAAAGGTACCAAACAAACCCAGTTTGCTTCCACAGCAGCAATTTCATTTAAAGGGTTATTGGTAAACTCGTATTTCGGAGCTACCATGGTAATTCCTTTTATTTTTTGTTGTTGCGCATATATTGATGTGACAAAATTAAGGCAAATGAATATTATTAAAATGCGCATTGAATATGAGAGCATACGAGTTTTATTATTGAATTATCCAATGAATAGGGTTTGGACAATTTTGCTTATAAAAGTCAATATCTGTTTTATGACAGACACCTGGGTAATCAATGGCACCTTGTTCTAATTCATTAATTAATTGTAAATGAAGATGCGGTGCCCACCCTCCATTTTCATCAGGACCTCCGATATAACAAAGAACCGAACCAGCAGATACATGATCGCCTATTTTCCATTTCTGAAATGCTGTTTTCGACAAATGTCCAAATAGGCAATGAATGGTGTTGCCTTGATAACGATGTTGTGTAATAATAGTGTATCCATAATCTAGATACTTGTTGTTATTTGCATTAGCTATGACAATACCATCTATAGGCATGTATATAGGTGTTGCCGGACTCAACCAGACATCAATACCTAAATGTATGGTACGTTGATCATTTGAAAACAACTCACTATCGAGATAAAAATCTCGCTCTTCTAGATAGCCACCGACAGCTACTCTTTTGTCTGCTTGTTCGATTTGAGCATGTATATAATCAGTAAATAACAATTGAGAAGATAACTGCTTTAAGTCATTGTTGTTGACGCTCAAGTCTACCTCTAAGAAATCGTCATCACCATATGTTTTACCTAATACAGATATCATAAGGCTCAAGATAGTCGTTCATTGAAAAATATTTAAATCAGGACTTAATCTGCTTCATATTTTAAACTTTATTCACATAATAAACACGAATCAATATAAAATCAAATTATTATAAAGTTTTGTTGAAATGTTTGCAAGATTCTAACATATGATATAGTTTTGCATTGTCTTTGAAAGTAAGGACATTAATCACATACTGTGAGGTGATGAAATTGGCAGCCATGCCCTCTTGTCTCGGGGGTGGGGATCAGTTATAAACGTTGAATATGGGTTGACCACAAATTTGCTTTTGTTCAATGGCTAAGCCCCCTGTGGAGGTTCGAATCCTTCTCTCACAGCGACAAAAAAGGTCCTATTGATTTGGTATCGATAGGGCCTTTTTTTATTTGGTTAACCGTCTTAATTGGGATGTGTAGGATTTTGGGGGTGATTGGGTTTTAAACCACCCCAGCCTGACGGGCACCCTCCGCGAGAGGGGAATTTGTTGTCGCTTTGTAGGATGATTTGAGTAAGGAATATTATTTGCTTAACTGTCTGAATTAGGATGGATAAGATTTTGGGATGATAGGATTTGATGGTGAACAGAAAAATTCTAAAGTCATTCCATTTTTCAAAGCCTAATTCAGACACGCTGGAAACATGCCGTAATCGACCACCCCGCCCTGACGGGCACCCCTCTGCGAGAGGGGAATTTGTGTCGCTTTGTAGGATGATTTGAGTAAGGAATATTATTTGCTTAATTGTCTGAATTAGGATGTATAGGATTCTGGGATGTTAGGATTTGATGATGTACAGAAAAATTTCCATCTTTCAAATCCTGATTCAGACAAGCAGGAAATATGCTGTAATCGACCACCCCGTCCTGACGGGCACTCCTCTGCGAGAGGGGAATTTGTGTCGCTTTGTAGGATGATTTGAGTAAGGAATATTATTTGCTTAACTGTCTGAATTAGGATGTATAGGATTCTGGGATGATAGGATTTGATGGTGAACAGAAAAATTCTAAAGTCATTCCATTTTTCAAAGCCTAATTCAGGCAAGCTGGAAACATGCCGTAATCGACCACCCCGCCCTGACGGGCACCCCTCTGCGAGAGGGAAATTTATACCGCTTTGTAGGATGATTTGAGTTGAACAAAATTATCAATCTATGCATATATTTTTTTATTAAGCAGGGCAAAATTCTCCTCTGTGGAGGAGTGGCAACCGTCCACAGACGGATGACGAGGTAGTCCTTTTGACGGAATGTTATGCGTATTTGAAATTACCCAGAACTAGCGGGGACTCACCCACGGAATGGAAGTTGCTCTTTTCTTTTTGATTTAAGATGTATGATATCAAATGTAAGATTTCTGATTTAATATGTTAATACCCCAACACAGAAAGATAAATATCCATATACTGCCTCGCATAATTCTCCATAGTCGTATCAGTTGTATAGGCGGCTTTGTCATTCTGATCAGCGATTACCTTTTCAAATAAATTAGCTAATTGACTCGGACTGGCACTCGGTGAGAAAGTATGCACAAGTGGATGTTTGAATTGATTCATCGGTGGCTTATCCATCACAACGACAGGCTGTTGACTCATCAAAGACTCAATAATAGGTAAGCCAAAACCTTCATCTCTTGTCGGATATGCACAAAACAGTGCTCCTTTATAATAAGACAACAGATCATTGTAAGACACATGTGGAACAGTCAGAACTTGCTTCGTATCAACTAGCTTTTTCTTGGTAGTGCCTATCAAAACAAGTGATATGTCTTTATCACTTAGAAGTTTGATAGCATCAACCAGCAAATCAAGATTTTTCCGATTCTTTTTATCTGCAAATGCTAATATGTATTTTGCTGGCAATCCAATAACCTTTGCATCGATGTTACTTCCATAAAACTCTGGGCCTGCGATCTGCTGAATAGATTTTAACCTTTCTTCGTCAACATGAATATATTCGGACAAGCTTGATTTAGTGTGATCACTGACAGTTACAATCTTATCTGCTCGTTTGATCGCATGTTTCAATTTGCTGTTGAGTATAATTCTATCCGCTATTGTATAATCATTTGTATGTTTTTTCCAAAGGACATCGTGTATGGTAACGACAGTTTTAATATTCGTCTTATGGATACCACTTGGCAATTCTGAGCTAAGTCCATGATACAGTTCAATGTTGTCATTTTCCAGTTGCTTGACAATCCCTTTTGAACGCCAGTACCAACTAAATTTGCCTTTATATGTCCTGATAATAATCCCCGGATCATCCTTGAATTCAGCAAGATCGTAGGGAGAACGAATTTTTGGTGTATATAAATAGATGTGAATGTTTGGAAACTGCTTTCTCAAAGACAGCAATAAGGTACGGGCATATGTCGCCAACCCGCGCTTATTATTGAACAGTCGTTTTGCATCAAATCCGATATGTAATTGTGAATTATTGGGCACTTGTTTTCTTAATGACAGCCAACATAGCAAAAGAAATTAGAAAAGGTGGTGTCTTTGTTAAAAACACCACCATCGGAACAAATTCAAATATGATTATGCTGCTTCGGATTTCACCTGATATTCTCTAATGAGCTTAGCTTGAATCTCAGGTGTGACAGCCATATATTCATTAAAATCACGCGTAAATTTTGCTCTTCCTTGAGTCAAAGAGCGCAAACTTGTCGAATATTGATACATTTCTGCTAAAGGAACCTTTGCTTTAATTTTCTGATAAATACCATCAGCCTCCATGCCTTGGATGATTGCTCTGCGTGTTTGTAAATCACCCATCACATCGCCCATAACGGTATCCGAACACAATATCTCTACCTCATAAATCGGTTCCAGAAGTTGTGGATTAGCTTTTACAAAACCTGCTTTAAACGCATGAGTTGCAGCCAACATAAAAGCCATATCATTAGAATCTACAGCATGCATTTTACCATCATAGATGCACACCCTGATGTCTTGACAATTAGACCCGGACAATGGCCCATGTTCCATCTGTTGCATGATACCTTTCTTAATGGCATTAGAATATTTGGAATCTATGCTGCCTCCGACTATGCACCAATAAAATGCAAGCGTGCCGCCCCACGGCAATTCCTCAATTTCTTTCTTACGCACATTAAAGTCAGATGGATCAGGCATGCCTTCATAATATGGCTCTATACGCATATGGACTTCGCCAAACTGGCCTGATCCCCCAGATTGTTTTTTGTGTCTGTAACTTTCATTGACAGGTTTTCTTATCGTTTCTCTATACGGAATCCTTGGTTGGATAAACTCCATTGAAATACCGTTCACTTTCTCTACCCTATATTTTATAATATCTAAGTGCAATTGGCCTTGACCATGAATTAATGTCTGTCTCAAAGTGGGAGATTGTTCGATGATCAATGTCGGATCTTCATCACTTATTTGATATAGTGCCTTCATCAATTTTTCCATATCTGATTTTCCAGGAGGCATGATCGCCGTTCTTATTCTTGATGATGGAAATTGTATTTGTTTGATTTTTCTTTCCACACCTTTTGCATTCATTGTACTATTTGTATGTGACGCTTTTAATTTTACTGTAGCGCCTATATCTCCTGCATACAGTCGATCAACATTAGTTCTTATTCTACCATTAGCTTCAAAAACCTGACTGATGCGTTCTGCCATTCTATTCTCTCCATTTACCAATTCATCTCCATGACCGATAGATCCTGCATAGACTTTAAAATAAGAGATTGTACCAACTTGGGGCTCTGTCAATGTCTTGAAAATAAACATTGAACTATCTGCAGCTTTATCACAAACAAGTTCTCCTCCACCTTCCAATTCTGCAGCAGGTCTGTCAGCTGGACTCGGTGCAATATCATTAAGAAAACCCATAATCCGTCCACTACCCATGTTGCGAATAGCTGAACAACAAAACACTGGATATATCTGCTGATTAGCAAGTGCGATTGTCAGACCAGATGATAATTCTATTTCATTTAAAGTACCTGCTTCAAAGAATTTCTCCATTAATGATTCGTCATTTTCCGCTGCTGCTTCCACAAGGTCATTATGCATAGCTTGTGCATTTGCGAGTTCATCTATAGGTATTTCTTTTTTCTCTGGCTTACCACCATCTTCGGGAAACACATACATAACCATACGAAGCGCATCGATAATTGTATTAAAATCATCACCTTGGTTATACGGATATTGTACAGCTATGACTTTATTTCCAAATCTCGCCTTAGCTTGTTCCAATGTTGCATCAAAATTCGATTTTTCATGATCGCATTGATTGACTACAAACATGACCGGTGTTTTAAATGTCTGCACATATTCCCACAGCAGTTCTGTTCCCACTTCAACACCATTGGCTGCATTTAATAACATCAAACCTGTATCGGCCACCTTTAATGAAGAGATCACCTCGCCGACAAAATCATCAGAGCCAGGCGTATCCAATATGTTAATTTTATTGTCCCTCCATTTAGCATGCATGAGTGTACTAAAAATTGAATTTCCTTTTTCTTGTTCAATATTGGTATGGTCTGAGGTTGTCGAGTTGCCATCAACAGTACCGATACGTTTCAATTCTTTTGCTTCATAAAGCATGCATTCGGCAAAACTTGTCTTGCCAGAGCCCGAATGCCCCAACAACGTAATGTTTCTGATATTTTTTGTGTCAAAGGTCATCATCAATTTTTTAAAGGTCAATAATTAAGTCTTTTCGGAAGTAACGGGAGGGATTATCAAAATATTTAGAATTAAAATAACGAAATATGTATAAAATACAATAGATAAGACTGCATTATATATTCATTAAGAACAATTATTTCGTATTAAAATTTATTGTAATACATAATGTATTCATATATAATTATTTGTATATTTTAAAATACCTATATATCTAGTAAGGCAAAGCTAGTCTGTTCTTTTTTTGATTGTATGTACAAAGCTGCTGTCTCATTAATCGTGTCAATTATTGGTCTATAAGTAAGGCCAATATCAATTGATGCTTTATTGTTATAGGATAACTTTGCGGTGGCTGTATCGATTCTTTCAGCACTGATTAAGTCATTGCGATAACCCAAACTCTCCAATATAGACAAGGCCTTTTTTGAAAAACGTTCTAAACTATTAGACATTAGTTTGGTAGGTGCTTTACTATTCAATGCACGCGCAATCTCTGTTGACATTTGTTGATGCGTCCAATTTTCACCAGAAATAATGAAGCGCTTCTCCAGCATATCATCATTATTTATTGCAATTATAACTGCCTTCGCTACATCTCTGACATCAACAATACCTACAGAACCACTTGGGTAATAGGGCATTCCTTTGTCTACAAATTTGAAGATGGAGACGGTAGAAGAATCCCAAAACCCAGCGCCTAATATCAAGGATGGATTCAGTACGACAACATTAAGCCCCTCTGCAGCGCCACGAAACACCTCTCGTTCAGCAAAATGTTTGGAGTTCGCATACACCGTATTTCTTTTGTCATTCTTCCATTCTGTATGTTCGTCTATCATCGCATCAGAATCTCCAAACCCAAGCGAAGCAACACTACTGATGTGGATAAAGCGATCAATGCCATTATTAAGTGATTGATTGACAAGGTTTTTCGTTAATTCTATGTTGGCTTTATCGACCCTCTCTTTATCTCTCTTATTCGCATTAACTAAAGCTGCAGCATGTATGACAAGGTTGATTTGCGCTAAGCAATCATCCATAAACAGTGGATCTAATAAATCTCCATTTAACCAATTGATTTTGTCACATACATCATCGACCAAAGCAAACTTGCTACTGTCCCTACAAGTCGCATTGATATTTGAATAGCCTTCTTTGATTAACAATCGCAGGATGTAAGCGCCTAGAAATCCAGTTACTCCAGTGATCAATATTTGCGCTTCTTTGTCTAGCATATATAAATAGAACCAGCTATCGTATCAGAAGTTGCTCCTGTGACAGAAGAAAACACATTTACTTTATTAGAAAGACGCAAATAACCCATGAGTGCCATGAGTATCGCTTCTTTAAATTCCAGTATTTCTTTTATTGGAATAAAGAGGCTATTGTTATTTTCAGTCAATTCAGCTTTTAGGCGGTCCATCATGAAGGTATTCAGTGCGCCTCCTCCAGTTGCAAATACACGATTATTTTGTCCTGACTCCGCTGCGATTGTACGGACAATAAGTTCCACTGCTGTTCTCAACTTATCCGAGGTATTTCCTTCGAAAGCGAGAAATGGTTTGACAAACTCCTTCACAACAAATCGATTGTCTAGTGACTTGGGTACTTTTAAAGCATAGTATTGATGAGAAAGGGATTGCTGTAGTAAATCGGTAAGTATTGATCCTGATTTTGACATTTGACCATCTTTATCGAAGGTAGCACCTTCTAGATTGGCAAGTGCATTTAGCAATTGATTGCAAGGACCAATATCAAAGGCTGTGATATGCTTATCTGTATGTAAACTAATGTTTGTAATACCACCGAGATTAAGATAGGCGTCATAACCAGGCAATAGATACTTCTCTACAGCTGGAGCGATTGGAGCACCTTGTCCCCCCTTAGCGATGTCTTGCAATCTGAATTCGCTGATGACTGGTATAGATGTTTTAGCCGCCAAATAAGCACCTTGTCCCAGCTGATAACTGTAGCCCAATTCTGGATGATGCAGGATAGTATGTCCATGACTGGAAATATAAGCAGCCTCCTGACCATCTAAGAAATCTAGAATGAATGCAGCTATGTAAGAGGTATATTCTGATTCCAACTGACAGCATTCGGCATGACTAAGATGCTCGATATTTTTCAATCGCTCAATCCAAGCATTGCTATACTCTACTGTTTCAGATTTAAGCAACACATATTCTGATTCTGAGTGAAATGCACATAAGGCCAAATCAAGACCATCCAACGAACTACCTGACATGCACCCCAGAATATTCATGTTATTGTTTACTCTCGAAGTGATAAGGTATATTTTGCAACAGCTTCGATTTCCTCTTTAGAGAGAATTGGCTCATATGATGCCATCAGCCCTTTACCATTTGTGATTTGCGTAATGGACTCTTTTAGTGAGAGTTCTGATTTAGTCAAATCTTTAGAGCCATTGATACCAAGTTTACCATCGGCACCATGACACAAGACACAATGTATTTTGAAAATCTTTTTACCGTCCGGAGCTTTTTTTGCAGTCTCCTTTTTGGCTGGCTTTGTACTCTTTTTATCATTCGCATCAGCACAAGCTATGAGCAATAAAATTGCCGGAAGTATAATTAGTAGCTTTTTCATAAGTCAAATTTGAGAACAATATAAGTAATGTGAGATAAATAATAATACTGTTAACGAATGAGCTTTATGATTTTAGTCATCTGATTGATATTCGAGCAAATCACCCGGTTGACAATCCAATGCTTTGCACAATGCTTCCAAGGTGGTAAATCGAACAGCTTTACCTTTACCTGTTTTGAGAATGGACAAATTTGATAAGGACACACCTACTCTACTTGACAGTTCATTGAGGGATATTTTTCGCTTTGCCATCATGACATCTACATTTACAATTATCGGCATAGCTTATATAGTTAATTGGTGTTCTTTATAAGTTTTTATGCTCTGCTGGTATATGTTTATGAATATGATTGAGACAAGAATAAATAAAAAGTTTTCATCTATACCAATTGAGAACTGTTGTTGATGAATAATATCATAGATCAATTTCAAAAATGGAAAAGCCAAACAAATGAAAAGACCATATTTAAGTAGGTCAAGAACACCTAATAATGATTCAGAAAAATAGTTTGAATTTCTTATTTCGAGAAGTACCCTTCTTAATTGTATAAGAATGAAAAGGAAAACAATGGCTTTTAAACTTAATAATATAAATCCAAGTGTTTTATCTATAGAAATGTTACTCTCTATTTCTAATGGAAGATTGAAACCAAAAAAATATGTAGCAAATAGCATCACAATAGCTATCGCATAACCTAGCAACAGTAAGTTAGATAAAATGATAGATAAACTAAGTAACGATTTGTTCATAATAATAAATTATTTATTGTTTATCAACAAATATATATCCTTTAATAGTAAACGCAAAGAATATTGATAAGACTTTTTAAAAAGCTCTGAAGTAGGATTCGTGAGTTTAAGACCAAATAAATCATAAACCATGGAAACTTAAAATCATTCTCAAGTTTCCTAAGTTTAATTGTTATACATTTGCACTGGTTTGGATACAAAAGCAAAAATACTTGAGGTGAGCACACAACTCTTTATGTCTTATGGCCTGAGAAGTGTGAGCATGGATGACATTTCTAGGAAACTTGGAATATCTAAGAAAACGATATATCAGTATGTAGATAATAAAGACGAGCTTGTTAAACAGGTGATTGGACACTTTCTTTTGACAGAACATCAAATTATGAAAAACATCATCGCAGAATCTTCTGATGCTGTTGATGAGTACCTTAGTTTATCGAGACACTTTCTCAGCACAATTAAAAAGATGAAACCAACCATTACGTTTGATTTGCAGAAATATTATCCAGACAGTTGGCAGATAATTGAGCAAAACCATTTTAGCTTTTTACGAAACATCATCCATAAAAATATTGAAGCGGGGATCAATGAAGGCCTCTATAGAGAAAACGTAAATGCCGATATTGTCTCAAAGCTATACATAAGTAAAAACAATGCAATGGCCGATGAAAATCTTTTTCCTGTAGATAAATATCCAAGACAAGATTTGTTGATAGAATTTGTTCGATACCATATCAGTGGCATTGCTTCTGAAATAGGGCTCAATAGAATGAAAAAAATTATAAAGACTCAACTATGAGAAGCGAGTACTTGATCATCTGTTTTTGCTTAGCTGCATTTTCTTTGAAGGGACAATACAAGTTTACGCTTCCTCTTGCAATAGAATACGCTACTGAGCATAGCACTCTCATCGAGATGGATAAATTAAATATCATGGATGCGCAAAAAAGAGTAAAGGAATTTAAAGCCTTTGGACTTCCGCAATTGGATCTTGGTGTTGATTATGCTTATTACTTTTTGCGTCCGACATCACCTACTGAGGACTTCATCTCACCAGCAGTCTTTGGCATTTTAAATGAATTTGTATTTGACTCACCAGTTGACCCAGGTCCACCTGAAACATTTAATATTGCTTTTCTACGGAGAAATAATTTAACTGGTTATGCCAATTTTAGAGCTTTACTTTTTGATGGCGTTTTCCTAAAAGGCTTGAAAGCTGCTAAGGCTTCGATTGATGTCGAAAGATCGAGAAGTAAATTAACAGAACGAGAAATAGCTGTTCAAGTAAAACAAGCATATTTAGCAGTTCTTATTGCCAAAGAAAATCAAAAGATTATAAAAAGTAACATTACATCTCTTGAGCGCTTATTATTCGAAATAACGGAAACATATAAGGCAGGTTTTGCAGAAAAACTTGATGTCACTAGATTATCGCTCAGTCTAGAAAATTTAAAAGTCGAAGATGAAAATTTAAATGAACTTGTCGAACTGAGTAAAAATATTCTCAAGTTTCAAATGAATTTCCCATTAGATCTAGAGATTGCTTTATTGGATGAATTAGAAGTCCTATTAAATAAAGTAGAAATTGAATCAACAGTTTACTTGACAGAAGAATCCATAGATTACACTAACAGACCAGAAGTAGAACTATTAGAAAAAGCAATTGAGTTAGATGAATTAGATATAGATCGTCTAGGTCTTCGTCTTCCTGTTTTACGAGCTAATGTCAATCTCCAAGAATCTTTACAACGAGATAAGCTATTTAATAAAAATGAACCAGGATTTATCCCCGGTGGATTTGTTGGATTAAATCTAAGTTACAGTATTTTTGATGGTGGTGAGAAAAGTGCACAACGACAGAGATCTATCATTAGAAAAGAACAAAAATTTTTAGAGTTAGAGGAGTTTAAAAGAGGTATGTATTTACAAGCTACAAATGCACAAAGACAAGTCACGAATGCGAAACGTACACTTAAAAATAGACGTAGCATTCTTGATCTAGCAGAAGAAGTGTACACGACGGCAAAAATTAAATTTAGAGAAGGAGTTGGTTCTAGTTTGGAAATCAATCAATCAGAAACAGCATTATATCAAGCACAAGCAGATCTGATTGCGGCAATGTACGATGTCATATTGGCAAAGACAGATTTAGATATAGCATTAGGAAATATTAAATAATAACAATGAAGCTTTACTCAATATTAATTATTTGTTTATTGTTTGTTGCTTGTCAGCAAAAAGAAACAGAGCTCACTGTCCCAACTGATCTAGCGGGTAAAAAAGAATATCTAAAGCAGAAGCAAGATGAATTTAAATCTTTGGAAAAGAAAATCAAAGTCTTAGAAGAAGAAATCATCTCGTTAGATCCTACTGCAAAAAAGAAAGCAACATTGGTAACCATTGACACCATACAATATACTGACTTCGAACGCTTCACGACTTTACAAGGAAATATTATTTCTGATGACATGATTAACGCTTCAAGTTCAATCGGTGGCCGATTACTTGATGTATATGTGCGCGAAGGCCAATCTGTCAGAAAAGGACAACTTATTGCAAAGGTGGATTTAGAATCAGTTGAAAAACAAATTGGCGAAATAGAGACATCTTTAGAATTAGCGCAGACTGTATATGACAGACAGAAGCGATTGTGGGATCAAGACATCGGGAGTGAAATACAATACTTACAAGCAAAAAATAATAAAGACCGACTAGAAAAAAGTTTGGAATCAATACAACTACAACTATCCAAACAAAATGTATATAGCCCAGCTTCAGGTGTTGTCGAGAGAGAAGTAAGACAGCCAGGCGAGATGACCTCAGTTGGAGGCCCTATCATTCAGATATTAAATACTTACAAAGTTAAAGTTGTTGTCGATGCACCAGAATCATTTCTCGGCATTGTAAAAAAAGGCCAATATGTAGATTTAAATATTCCTGCACTTGAAAAAGAATTCAAAGGCAGAGTGACTCAACTAGGTAGAATGATTGATCCTGCCAACAGAACATTTAAAGTAGAGGTCGCATTGAATAATTCGAAAGGAGAATATAAACCAAATTTATTGGCAGAAATGCTAATCAAAGAATATGAAGAATCCAATGCCATTGTTATCCCTTTAGAATTGGTCCAGCGAGAAATAAGTGGTGATGAATATGTCTATGTCGTAGCAGATCCTACTGCCGAAGAATGGATGACAAAAAAGGTATATGTACAAACTGGAGAAAGTTATGACAATAATATCGTCGTAGTTGAAGGTCTACAACCCAATGATCTCATTGTCGTCAAAGGAGCTAGACAATTATTGAATAATGAATTGATCAGCATTTAATTGATTATGGATACACCAAAAATTGATATCAGTAAATTAAGGGAATTTGGTTTAACTAAATTTGCAATCGACAATGGTACAAGTATTTTCTTACTTGCCTTCATGATTTTACTTTTCGGTGTGCAAGCATATATCGCCATGCCCAAAGAAAAATATCCTGACGCCTATTTTCCACAAGTCATGATTACGGCACCATACTTCGGCAACTCGGCATCTGAAATCGAAAGTCTTATTACTCGTCCAATAGAAAAAGAACTTAAAAGCATTAATGGCATTGAAGACATCACATCAACTTCAATCCAAGATTTTACGATGATCATGGCAAAGTTTGGTACCGACGTAGATATTGACGAAGCTGTGGATGATGTCAAGGAAGCAGTAGACAAAGCTAAAGTGGAGTTACCCAATGATATGGATCAAGAACCTGCCATAAGGGAAATGAATGTTTCAGATCAACCGATTGTCGTCGTCAATATTGCCGGCCCATTTACAATGGATCAGCTAAGAAATTATGCAGAATTCTTTCAGGATGAAATCGAAGAAGTAAAGGAAGTCTCTAAAGTCGATATGAGCGGAGCTTTAGATAGAGAAGTCAAAATCAATGTAGATTTACGGAAGATGGAATCAGTGCAAGTATCATTCACTGATATAGAAACAGCAATTGCCAGAGAGAATATGTCTATGTCTGCTGGTGAAATTGTGAATAATGAATTCAGAAGATCTATACGTGTGCTTGGTCAATTTAAAGGCGTCGATGAAATAAAAGATGTCATCATTAAAAGTGAAAATGAACGCCCCATATACATTAGAGATCTTGCTGAAGTAGAATATGGATTCGAAGAACGAACAACATATGCGCGAGTGAATTCTTTTCCCGTAATCTCTTTAGAAGTTAAGAAAAGAGATGGGCAAAATCTACTTTCTGCGATTGACAACATCGATGCCAGAATAAAAGAACTAAAACCAAGATTTCCTGAGGAGTTAGAAATTACAAAATTTAATGACCTGTCAATCTCGACAAGAGATGAAGTCGCCAATTTAGAAAATAGTATAATTTCAGGTGTCATCTTAGTCACCTTGGTTTTGTTATTTTTCTTAGGGCTTCGAAATGCAGTTTTTGTTGGGATAGCCATTCCCTTATCTATGCTTATCGGTATTTTGTTTTTATTCATATTTGATGTGAGTCTCAATATTGTCACGCTCTTTAGTTTGATCCTTGCACTAGGGCTTTTGGTTGATAATGCGATTGTGACCGTAGAAAATATTTATCGGTATATGGATGAAGGCTATACTGGTAAAGAATCTGCAAAGTTTGGTGCCTCAGAAGTTGCCATGCCAATTATCGCTTCTACGGCTACGACATTGGCAGCATTTTTACCATTAATGTTTTGGCCCGGCATTATGGGACAATTCATGAAATATTTTCCCATTACTTTAATCTGTGTATTGTCATCATCTTTATTTGTTGCCTTAGTGATTAATCCAGTATTGACAGCTAGCTTCATGAAGATTGATAATACTGCAGCTACAAAAGATGTGAAAAGTAGATCAAGAAGAAATACCTTAATCTGGTTAATAGTTATGATTGCGGGAATTGTCATCGCACACCTCATGGACATTATGTGGTTGCGAAATATTTTAGGTTTTGCGCTTATATTAACAATACTCAATTTTATATTTCTACGGCCAGCATCTTTTGCATTTCAGCAAAAAGTTTTGCCTGCACTCGAAAGGGCTTATGATACATTCATTCGAGCGGTACTTAAAGGCATACGCCCTACCCTAATATTTATTTCAACATTTTTATTGCTTGGCTTTTCTATTTTGCTTTTCGTAGTAAAACCTCCACCGGTTGAATTCTTTCCATCTGCAGACCCTAACTTTGTCAATGTTTTTGTCGAGTTGCCAATAGGCAAAGATATAGAAGCAACAAATGAACTTTTGCTTGACATAGAAAAGAAAGTCACGAATACAGTTGAAGAATTCGGATTAGTTGTTCAAGACATACTGACAACAATCGGTGAAAATACAGCCGACCCGAATACACCTCCAGAGCCTGGTGTGACCCCACATAAAGCTAGACTAACAGTTTCATTTGTGTCTTCCAAAAACAGAGGAGATATAAGTACGGTAACCATTATGAATGAAGTACGTGATGCTGTCCAAGGCTATGCTGGAGTTGAAATTACAGTAGACAAAGATGCAGATGGCCCGCCAGTAGGAGCACCAATTAATATTGAATTTACCGGAGATGAAATTGATACAATTGCTAGTCTAGCTTCACGAGCCATACAGTACATTGAAGATTCAAATATAGCTGGAATAGAAGAATTAAAACCAGATGTCAAAATTGGAAAACCAGAATTACTGGTAAATATCGACAGAAATGCTGCCAGAAGATATGGTTTATCGACAGCTCAAATTGCAAGCACCATTCGGACGAGTGTTTTCGGAAAAGAGATATCAAAATTTAAAGATGGCGAGGATGAGTACGCCATACAATTGAGAGCCAATGAGGATTATAGAAATGACATTAATGGTTTACTAAATCAGAAAATCACGTTTAGAGATCAAGCGCGACAAGGCGCAGTCGTACAAGTTCCAATTTCTACAGTAGCAGATTTTGAATACAGTTCTACCTATAGTTCTATTAAAAGACTCAATCAACAACGTGTCATTACTGTAAGCTCGAATGTACTCGACGGTTACAATGCAAACCAGATAAATGAAGACTTACGAATAATAATGGAAGACTTTGAAGTGCCTGATGGATATAAATATGCATTTACTGGCGAACAAGAATCGCAGGCAGAAGACATGGCATTTCTAAAATCGGCTTTTGGAGTTGCTCTATTTTTAATATTTATAATTATTGTAGGGCAATTCAATTCTTTTATATCACCTTTTATAATCATTTTATCTGTCCTCTTTAGTACCATTGGAGTTATACTCGGTTATATTTTTACTGGCAATACTTTTTCAGTTGTCTTTTCAGGAGTAGGTATTATTGCGCTAGCAGGAATAGTTGTAAATAATGCCATCGTATTGATTGATTATATTAATTTATTGGTGCAAAATAAACGTGAAGAAAAAGGCATCAACGAGATGATTTATATGTTAAAAGAAGATGTCAAAGAATGTATCATCAAAGGTGGTGCAACTAGATTGAGGCCTGTCTTGTTAACAGCCATTACAACTGTTTTAGGATTGATTCCACTTGCCATTGGGTTTAATTTTAATTTTAGAACTTTAGTTACTGACCTCAATCCAAATATATTTATTGGGGGCGACAATACTGCTTTATGGGGACCAATGGCATGGACAGTTATATACGGATTGGTATTCGCAACATTTTTAACTTTGGTTATTGTTCCTGTTATGTATTGGTTGGCGTTCAGTGCAAAGCGGAGATTTCTATTGGCCTTAGGTCGAGGAAACGAAAAAGCAACACAAATACCTGAAGTTGAGACCAGCATCCAATGATAGCAGTAAGTATTCAATCTACCATACTTGTCTAATTAATCTTTAGATACCAAATGGAAAAGTGGTTTGGGAATAGCTTAATAACGTGCTTTGCTTGATATCGAGGCGAAAACACATTGAATACAACTATAAGGTAGGAATACGACTATAAGGGAGTCTTTTCAACAATGGGAGCGAGTAAAACACAACGCTAAATGTTCCAAAATGAATTTTATTTGATGCATATAAATATTCTTAATTACAGGTTTGACCACCTTGCCGTTTATATGGTATTGATCCATCTGGCATAACGACATAAGTATCTGTGAAACTCGCTAGTGGAAATGGTAAAAACCCATTTGGAGATTCTTCTAGCATAGATGCTTCGGTACTATAAAAAAGTAAAATGTACATTCCAGTAGGCAATGTTGCTACTTCCCAAACGCCTCTTTGGATATCATCATCACCTCCAGAACTGGCATACGCGCCTTCTACATCAATACTTATTTCTGCAGATAATATTTGGACATAAGATCCATCTTCACAAAAGTAGATTTTAGCAGAAGAACTTGTATAATCTGACCCGCCACCACTTTTAGAAAAATTTGATGATGAATCATAGAATAAAGAGTTGGTCATATAATTCCTGAATACTTTTGCTTTATCGGAATCAAATTCCATTTGACCTATATCAGTTCCAAGAACATTTCGAACTATTTGGTTTCCCTGGCTAATCGCATTACCTGGATTAGAAGGTGTGGTTTCATATGATTGAATGTTGAGATCACTTAAACTATCCTTGTAGTAACTTATAAAATCTAACACGCCTTCTGGGTCTTGTTGAAATTCTAATATGAGCTCTGAAAGAACTTCTACAAGTTGTTCTTCAGACGTATTATTTTTGATTAATGTTCCATCCGATATCAAGCCTTGGACGTACGTTAAAAAATGTTCTTCATTGAGAACATGTCCATTTTTCTCTGACAAAACATTTGGTTCACTTTGGGCTACCCCTTGTGCTAACAAACTAGAAAAAAGGAAGCAGAGTAGGAATTGGAAGGTTCTTACTTTCATTTGTCATAATTTTTTTACCTTCTAAATTACAAAAATATGGGAGATATACATTATTCCTGACTGCACATAAGTTTTTAATTATTTATAATATATTTTAAATCACTCTTCTTTATGGACCGAATCAATTGATTAGTCTTTTAGTAAACAGGCTGCCCAAGTCATAATTATCTTAAAAAAGAAAATCAAAAAAATGTTCTTTAAAATGACTCAACAGTGCTTAAGATTAAGCAAGCAATCATCAAATTCTATATTTTGATCTTTGAACACTTCTAGATAGTCTGATAAAACAAAATCTTCATCTCGAAATTGCTGAATGCGAAGTCCTCTCTGATTTTGTCTTATTATTGCTCTTGCAAATCTTCTAGCGAGATCAGTCGAGTCTAAAATTAATCCAGGAACTTTTACTTTATTGCCATTTTCATCCTTAGCAACCATTGTAAAATAAGAAGAATTGCAATGCTTGACTTCTCCTGTCTGAATGTTCTCTGCTTCCACTCTAAGGCCAACTTGCATCGAGCTATTACCAACATAATTAATTGAAGCCTTCATGATTAACAATTCTCCAACTTCAACGGGGCATAGGAAATTAACTGTATTGACCGATGCAGTAACACAATAATGCCCAGAGTGGCGAGAAGCACAGGCAAAGGCGACTTGGTCCATTAAATTAAGTATATGGCCGCCATGTATTTTACCACCAAAATTAGAATATGAAGGCAGCATTAAATCCGACATTGTTGTTTGAGAATCTTCTACACGCTTAAACTTCGACATTTTGAGATTTTTGATTATTAATTCTAATCTAAATTACTAGCCAAATCAGAATATTGATTAATTTAAGGTAAATATTTGATCATGAAGTTGTTTTTTCTTTTCTCTTTAGCCTTTCTAACATTAGTTGTTGCAGACCACACAGGCACTTGGAATTTTTCAATACCTGCTCCAGATGGCATCACATACAAAGGCGCAATCGTCATTGAATTAGATGGTGGTGATTATAAAGGTGAAATCAAATCTGACCAAGGCGTTTTAAAACTCCAAGACTTAGAGATTGATGGTGAGGACATCAGTTTCAAAATAGAGTTTTCTGGATACCCTTTGACATACAACGGCACGTTTGAAGGTGATGAATTGACTGCCGTCGTTTCCGTAGAAGGCATGGAAATACCTTTCAAGGCAACTAGAGAAACAAAGGAATAAGCCTTAACTCTCATCCCGATTAACTTTATTGATAGAAAATGCTGGAAGGCAAATAGCTAGATTTCCACATTCTTCATCAAATGGATTAGAATACTGAATTCTTGTATTCTTTTTAATAAAGATCGATTCACCTGCATGTAAGATGACCTCTTCATCCTCAATGATGAATTTCTTTTTACCTCTAAACACAAATGTGATTTCATCGAATTCTGGCGTTTGAAAAGGCTCTGACCAACCAGAAGGCGCAATCATATGTGCCACACTATAGTCACCTGTAGCAATGCTAGCCAAGCCAAAATGCTCTTTAATCACTTTACCATCATCCGTGGGCACAATAAAAGGAGCAGTCTGCTTTATATACTTTTTAGTCATTGATTAAAATAAGTTTTGATATTGAAAAGACATTTAAAAAACATGCAGGTCGGATCGACGATCATTATAAATTTTGCACAATTTTCAAAAAAAAATCGCGCCAAATTTACTTTCTAATTCTATAATACTGCCACGGGATAAACCCATGGCTAATATTATTTGATTCTATTGGGATCATTCTAGGGTCACTTCAGAAAGCAAACTACCTATGATTCCATCACCTTCTCTTGCTGATTGATACTCTCATGGTGGACAGCTCGTAAAAACTTATCAATAAAATCGACGCTTAATCCTTCTGCTGTTCCTTTCTCTTTTGCAGTAGAAGTAATCTCCTCCCAACGCTTAGCCTGATAAATAGCAATGTCATTTTTCTTTTTGTACTCACCTATTTTTCTAGCAACACCCATTCTAGACACCAACAGATTTAATAGATCAGTATCAATTTCATTAATTTCTTGCCTTAAGAAACTTAAGCTATTTTGAATATCAGGATCAGTCTCTTTTGCTAGCCTTAATTTCAATTCAGTAATCATCTCTCCTAAGCGCTTAGGTGTGATTTGTTGCTTTGCATCAGTCCATGCATTATCTGGGTCTCTGTGAGTCTCGATCATTAATCCATCATAACTCAGATCAACTGCTTTTTGAGAAACAGGTTGTAATAAATCTCTACGTCCACAAATGTGACTAGGATCGCAAATCATTGGTAGTTCTGGTCTTGCATTCATAAAGTCTAAAGCAATTTGCCACTGTGGTCTATTTCGGTATACTTTTTCACCAGTATTAGAAAACCCTCTGTGTATAGCACCTACATGTTCTAGACCAACGCGCTCAAATCGTTCGACAGCACCCATCCATAATTTAAAATCCGGATTGATTGGATTCTTTACCAATACTGGGACATTCGTACCTCGAAGTGCTTCTGCAATTTCTTGTACAGAAAATGGATTTACTGATGTACGTGCTCCTATCCAAATGACATCCACATCAAAGGCCAAACACATTTCAGCATGTCCAGCCTTAGCAGCTTCTACAGTTATTGGTAGTCCAGTCTCTTCTTTGACTTTTTTCATCCAAGGGAGTCCAGCGACACCGACTCCTTCAAAATTACCCGCAGATGTTCGAGGCTTCCAAATACCACCACGAAGCATATCTACTTTACCCGTTGCAGCAATTCCTTTGCAGGTCTCCATTAATTGTTCTTCTGTTTCTACACTGCAAGGACCTGCTATAACGACAGGAATTTCTGTTTTTCTTAACCAGTTTTTACGATGTTGTGTTTCCATGATATTGTATATTTCAGTTTTGTATGTTTCTAACTTAATTTTACCACGTTTAATTTAAGTCCATTGAGGACTCGCTTAATGTCATTTGCTTTTAAGATCAAGTCTTTGGATGCTAGCTTATCACCAGAATCTATAACTGTTTTAAAATGCTGTAAATGACTGATGTATCTACCAAGAGCATCAGACAAATGATCAGAATTCTTGTCAAAAATAGACGCCCATGTTTCTGGATTACTCTTTGCAAGCCGGACAGTTGATTCAAATCCTGTACTGGCTAGATTAAAAATTTGCTTTTGATCTTGCTCTATATCTAACACTGTAAGACTCAATGTAAATGCGCTAACGTGTGATAAGTGTGACACATAGGCCATATGCTTATCGTGAGCATCAGCATCCATAAATAAAGATTGCATGCCCAATTCATTGAAAATTGTCAAGACTTTTTCTAAAGCGTCTTCGTCAGAGTTATGCTCTTCACAAATAATGTTTTTCTTCCCTTTGAATAAATCTAGAATCGCTGCACCAGGACCAGAAAATTCAGTTCCGGCCAAAGGATGTGAAGCAATAAACCGAGCCCGTTTCGAATGATTGGCAACAGCTTTACAAATGTCACCTTTCGTAGATCCTACATCAACAACCGTTTGATGCCAGCCAATATTATCTAGGAGATATTGACACATATCTTCTATTGCATCAACTGGAATAGCAACGACAAAAAGATCTGCGTGTTTAAGTGCTGTATCTATATCTATAACCTCATCAACTAATCCAAAATCTATTGCTTTTTCTTGATGTGTTGTATTTGCATCTACACCATAAAGATAGTGTTGACGAGTGCGGCATTCCTTCGCCATCGAACCTCCAATTAATCCCAAACCGACAACACAAATTTTCATTAGTATACGATCTTTACTTATTTAAATATGTCCCTACTCTTTCTAATGCCACATCAAGCGTATCCAAATCACTGCACAACGAAATTCTCACATAGCGATCTCCATTACTCCCAAAAATAAAGCCTGGTGTCAAAAATACATTTGCAGATTGTAGAATGTCTTCTATCCACTGTTCGACATTCATCACCGATTCAGGCACAAGGCCCCAAACAAATAGTCCTGCTGAATCTGTAGAATAACTACAGTTCAATAAACCCATCAATTGCCAAACCTTTTCTCTTCTCTTATGGTATTCTTGATTTAATACTTCAAACCACTCATTCCCTAAATTCAATGCTTTGACTGCTGCCATTTGGATTGGTCTATACATTCCCGAATCCATATTGCTTTTGAATTTCATGACAGTATTAATGTAGGATTCATTACCTACCATAACGCCGACGCGCCAGCCTGCCATATTGAAACATTTACTTAGAGAGTTTAATTCAATGGCTACGTCTTTTGCACCTTCTACTTGCATGATGCTGTTTGGCGTATCATTTAAAATGAAGCCATATGGATTATCATGGCACAGCAGTATTTCATTCTGTCTAGCAAACTGTACCAACTCTGCAAAAAATCCTAGATCGGCTTTAAAGCCTGTTGGCATATTTGGGTAATTGACCCACATGATTTTCACTTTAGACAAATCTTCTTCCGCTAACTTCTCTAAGTCCGGTAACCAATTGGTCTGATTTGTCAAGTCAAAATTTCGAACAACTCCACCTGCTAACTTTGTTGCCATCTGATAGGCTGGGTAACCTGGATTTGGTACAAGCACTTCATCTCCTTCATTCAAAAAACTCATGGAAATATGCATAATGCCTTCCTTAGAACCAATTAAGGGTAACACCTCTTTTTCAAAATCTAGCTTTACATCAAACCAACGCTTGTACCATTTTGCAAATCCTTCTCGCAATTCTGGGATGCCTTTATAGCTTTGATATTTATTCGCTGTTTTACCAGATGTACTTTCTTTTAATGCTTCTATTATTTCAATTGGCGGTTTTTGATCAGGACTACCAATACCTAAATTGATTACATCTTTACCCATTTTGTTCATGGCAGCAATCTGCATAAGCTTCGTCGCAAAATAATATGTCTGCACTTTCCCTACTCTATGCGATGGCTTGATGATCATAGACGATAGCTTTGTTATACACTCCTAATTCTGTCAATTCAGATGAGACTGATTTTAAATTTTCCATGATGGTTTCATAGTGATTGACATCATCGAATTCGAGATCTAAGTAAAAATAGTACTCGCTGACTTTTCCCAATACGGGATATGACTGCAGCTTACTGATGTTTGCATTATGATCTGCAATAATCTGTAAAGCTTTTAATAAACAACCAGGTTCATCTGATACGCGCAAATAAATTGACGCTTTATTAAATATACCTTGTGGTATGGGTTGCTTACCATTTTGCAGAATAAAAAACCGAGTGAAATTTATCTTCGAAGTTTCTATGCTTTCTGCTAAAATATTGAGGCCATAAATTTTGGCAGCCGCTTTACTTGCAATTGCACCTCTTGTTGGCTTTCCTTGTTCGGCAACACGTTTTGCAGCTAGAGCAGTGTCTTCGCTTTCTACCAATTTAATGTCATGGTTACTAAAATAATTCAGGCATTGATTGATTGCCATATGATGTGAACTCACTTGTTTGAGGTCTTCAATTTTCACTCCAGGCATAGCCATTAAGTTGTGTTGAATTCTTAAGTATACCTCACCTAATACTCTAAACTTATGCTCTCTTAATATTCGGTAATTCTGCAGAATGCTACCGGCAATAGAGTTCTCAATAGCCATGATAGCAAGATGATCTGTCCCTTGCTGAGACAATAGATCTGCCAAATCATTAAACGAGTCACTGGTCACTGTTTGCAGATCGTCCCTTCTAAAATATTTCTGAGCTGCTTCCTCGTGAAAACAACCTTTATATCCCTGGATAATAATTTTGTTTGCGTACTTCATAGTCAAAAAAAAAGAGCCCTTACTTGTAGATAAGGACTCTTTGTATCTTTTTGCTTATAACAACAAATAGGTCCTATGACTTTTCGCTAAAAAAGTAATAGAAATAAAATTTGTTGCTAAAAGAATTAGTTTTCATAATAGTAAAATTCAAATCTATGGTATAATTATGAGTTTTCAAACTGTTTCGCTGAATTTTATATCTTAAGTATGATTCGTTGCCAAGCATTAATAAAAGGCTCAATTTAACATTCGTTTAGGCTCTATATAAACGGAATGTGAGCTTTATTTATTTAAAAATTGAGCTTCAACTGATTTGTAGCTCAAAATGTGTAGTTTAAAGCTCAAATACTGATTAATTGTAGCTATTAATCGTTAATAATTGAGCTTAATATGAAAAACAACGACTCATCAATTATAGAATACATTCACAAAAAGCCATAAAGCTCATCAAAAGAAATACACGAAGGGATCAATCTAGATATTGGGTACGCAACTGTAAAGCGTATTCTAAAGAAATTGCAACAAAATAACTTTGTAGTTATAGTAGGAAAAGGCAGAGGGACAAAGTATAAAGTGAGCGTTAGTTACTCAATTACCAAACCTATTGACATTGAGGAATACTTCCAAAAAGAAATTGATGACAGAACAATAATTGATGAATTCAATCTAAAATTAATACTAGAAACCTTAACGAAAGTGAAACTTTTCACAGATGAGGAGATGTCAAAACTCAAAGAATTACAAAAACAAAGAAGCGCTAGATTTCATTGTCAAAATCCCAAACTACATTGATCCTGTAGAAATTAGAAGAATCGAAGATATACACAGTATACTAATTCAAGATCTCGGTGTTGAAAGAAACATTAGAACCCGAAGAGTAGGCATTTCTGGTACAAATTATAAACCTCTAGAAAATGAATATCAGATTCGAGAAGCTCTACAACATATGTGTAATCTAGTTAACTCTAAACAAAATGTATTTGAAAAATCACTTTTGTTATTAATCCTTTTGTCATACATACAAGCATTTAATGATGGAAACAAACGAACGGCAAGAATTGTTAGTAATGCTTGTTTGATAAATCAAAGATACTGCCCCCTATCTTTTAGAACTATTGACTCTATTGAATATAAAAAAGCTATGCTCATTTTCTATGAACAAAATAACATATCAGCATTCAAGAAAATATTTATCGACCAATTTGAATTTGCTGTAAATACTTATTTTTAAGTAAAGGAATTTAATTTGTAAGAAGCCTTCTCGTATAGACAGTAAGGAGCGTTTCACTATACGTATTCTGGATATATAGCAATAGAGTCATTATCGTCAATCTTTAACAATTTAATACTTCCGTTATTACTCACCCAGTCTTAAACTTTTCTAAATATTCAGGTGTATATATAAATACACAAAACCTTATCGTTACTAAGACATGCGTTTATCTATATTTCTTTTCATGCTTTGTATCTCGCAGCTGCTCACAGCTCAATCAGAAGCTAAGATCCTATCGATGATTAATGAGATAAGAGAATCTGGTTGCCGATGCGGTAATAAGTATATGAATGCAGCACCTTCACTACATTGGAATGATAAATTAGAAAGATCTGCCAAAAATTACGCAAATCACCTCAAACAAACTGGTCGATTTTCACACTACTCAGCTGATGGCAAAGACATTGGAGACAGGATTGATGCTGTCGGCTACAACTGGATGCTTGTCGGTGAAAACATTGCAGAGGGACAAAAAAATATTGATGAAGCCATTGAAGATTGGATGGAAAGTCCAAGCCATTGCACGATGATTATGAATCCAGAGGTTACAGAAATGGGCTTAGCACGCACAGGCTCCCATTGGGTACAACATTTTGGTAAGCCGATGCCATCACAAAAGGCTAAAAAAAAATGAGCCTTTAAATATCTAGATTAATTATTGCACCTAAATTATTTACAGTCGATTTATCTGATTTACTTTTGGATCAGGCATATCCATTGTGGATCCATCTGCCAAAGCTATCTTCACACCTTTTATAGAATCAGTATCGCCAAGACCAAATGTCAAGGTCGATGTCTGATCACTAGCCAATCCCTCACCAATCACATATGTATCTGTCAATGACTGACCATCAGATTTAGTCACCGTGACAATCGCTCCAGCATACTTTGCATTCTCTGGTAATCGAATGGCTATGAAATTTGCCTTTCCTCCAGTATTTATATGAGCCTGGACAGGACCACTTATGTTGGTAAATACAAGGTCTGGATAGCCATCTTGATTAAAATCACTCGTCAATGGTGTGATTCCGTAATTCTTATTAATCACTTTAGCTTGATCTTCTACAGCTGCAAAAGTACCGTCCTGTCTTTGTAATAAAAACCTTCCCGGCAACTTAAATAATTTGTGAGGCGGGAATGCAACATAATTCTCTGATACCACCAAATCTTGCAAGCCATCTAAATTAAAATCTTGAAAGAGAGCTCCCCAAGAAAATTCAAAATCGGCAACTTTTGTTTCTTTCGCTACATCTGTAAACGTAAAATTACCATTGTTTTTAAACAACAACCAATCACTGATAAACACATCTTCTTTTTCTAAATCACCTCTTGCCATAAATGTTGGTACAGATGATCCAGTATTAGAAAAGAAGAAATCAATATTGCCATCGTTATTGTAATCACCTACAGCAATACCCATTGGATAAGCATATTTTCCTGTCGTCGGGTTTGTCTTTTTTGTGAATGATTTACCATTTTCATTTTTATATGTTCGTACCTCTCCTGTATCATGAGCTACAACCAAATCCAAAAATCCATCTTTATCTACATCAACAAGTACTGCACAAAAGGTATTGTGAACATAGGTTAGTCCATAAGATTCAGTAGCATCAGTAAAGGTATTATCACCATTATTTAACATCAATAAGCTACTACCCCCATAGTTGAAATCCTTGAATATTGTCTGCCCTTCCATGGCTTCTAATTTGATGTAACCACTGACAAACATATCAGCATCTCCATCTTGATCAATATCTCCAAGAGTAAGTGAAGCAGGAACAATTTTTTCATTCACAGGTACAACAATCTTAGTTGCACTAAATCCATCTCCTGTATTTAAATACCATAATACACCGTAGTCTCCAGAAAGTAGGAGGTCTGTCCGACCATCATTGTCAAGATCAAATGAAACAACTCCTAATGTTTTAGCATTTGATGGCTTAGTTGGGATGTTAACATCCATTTTGACAAAGCCATCATCTTTATATTGAAAAATGGCATCCTCATCATCAATACCCCCTGCTATGAATACTTCATCTATACCATCTCCGTCTACATCAATTAAAGCAGAGCCAACTAATGGTAGTGTACGTTTGCCATCAAATTTATTTTTAAAAGAAAAAGACTCTTTTTTAAATACAGGAATTTCGGCTTTAGGCACAGAATAATCGCAAGAATGATATGTCTTACCAAAATTCTCTTCTGGTACATCTTTTATATCACAACTTCCAGAAAATCTACCCCATTCAGTTTTGGGATATGGATCATTTGTATCTGACTTAAAATATAATAATGCTGCTATGACAAGCAATACTATAATTGCTAAAAGTATTAAACCAAGCTTTTTCATTTAATGATTTTTTTTGTTTGAAAAATTATAAAAATCATCCCAAAAAATATAAAGTGTGTGACATTCATCGCAATTGGTGCAATGTGATTCCCAAGAGCAGGGAGCCATAGCAGTGATGAAATTACAATAACTAATATTAGTATAGGATTAAAAAAGGCTAACCACTTCGGCAGACCTATATTATTTTTTAAAATTAATGTGACATAAAAAATGGAGACAATCGCAACCAAAATTCTCAATGCCCAGACCAAAACTTGATAGTGATCCTCATAAGATTTCAAAAAATAATCATAGTCTGCGGTCCCTGCACTGCGTTGCAATACCACTGCTCCAAAATATCGTGATGACACCCATACACCGCCAATTGAAAAAGACAAAACTCCTGCAATTAATAAAAGTCTGGACAAGAGTGGACTTGTTGAGAAAAATACTTTTTTCAAGCCATAAAAACCAGCAAAATAAAATGGGGCACCAAAAACAACAAAAAAATGCCCAATGGAAGCTCGTGCTAATGGGACATCATTTAACATGGTAACTTCTCCACCTGGGCCACTTGGCAAGTAGTGTAGCATATATTCACCAATACCAACAATAATTGAGGCAAAAATTCCTATTAGTAAGAATTGTTACCTACAGATGTTCTGGGACAGACTTCAATACCCATTAGCTCTGATACTGTACCACTTAACGCTAATGCGAATGGTATGAACAGAGAAGCAAAAAAGAGTGAGAATCTCCATTTAAAAAAATGTGCTACTAGACCGATGGAGAAAAAAATAAATACCAAATAACATGCTGGTATCATTAAATTTTTTTTGGAGAAACATGGCTATTATTTATTTCATCTATAGATAAATTAAGTCCTGCAATTGCTCCAGCCAACAATAATAATGCTACTAAAAAAAGAGAGCTTTTTTCATTAAACCAGTTAGTTAAGTAATCTTACTTGATCCTCAGTTATGTGTATCGCTCTTTCAGGAATTGTACGCGCAGCAATATCTCCACTAGCATTTTCTAATCTCAATACTCCTCTTGGACAAACTGCAGAACAAACACCGCAGCCAACACAACTGCTTCTGACAATATCTTGGCCTTTCTGTGCGTATGATCTGACATCAATTCCCATTTCACAATACGTACTACAATTACCACATGAAATACATTGACCTCCGTTTGTTGTAATTCTGAACCGACTTTTAAATCGTTGAACTAACCCCAAATAGGCAGCTAATGGACAACCAAAACGACACCACATCCGATTACCCATCAATGGATAAAATCCAGTACCGACGACACCTGAAAATCCAGCGCCTATAAGAAATCCATACCAAGACCGTATGCCTTCAGTTTGTATTCCTAGCAGTTGTTCTTTACCCGTAAAATAATTAACCAGTACAAATCCAGTCATAATAATTGCTGCTGCCAACACCCCGTGTATGATGTATCGCTCGTACTTCCACGCTCGCAAACTTTTATCAGATAATTGGCGGAAAGGGTCTCCCATTGTTTCAGCAAGGCCACCACAACCACATACCCAGCTACAATACCATCGCTTGCCAAAAAAGTAGGTAATAAAAGGCACACCTATGACAATCAATAGGATACCCCAGACCAACATGAATATCCCAAGCCCCCCGCTACTGATTAAATTATCTAAATTATACTTAAAAAAGAAATCATAGTGAAGCGGCCATATGTTTTTAAAGTCAAACCAAGGCTGGTTAAATCTGACTAGTATTTCTGGAATTAAAAATGCGAATGAAGTCTGAAAAAACATAACAGACATCGTACGAATGCGCTGGTATTTATTGTGCTGGTATTTAGACATCATCCTTATTCCCATAACAATAACAATAACACAATACATCAGACCATACAAAAACCAGTTACTGGCAGCATTACCACTAAGCATCTTACTGATAGGGCTTACCATATCTATCCAATTATTGATGTATGCCGGTGCCCAATACAATAAAATATAAAAACCAATCAAATAAGTACCTGCAATTACACCTAACCATCCTGTATTCACAGGGCTAGAATCACGCTGTGGCGTATTCTCTTTGGATCGCTCAATATAAAAAACAAAATAGCTAATAACTAAGGCAAGTATCACTGTGACGATAGGCCAAAATGCATTTCCAGTCTTAAAGAAACCCCAAAGGATAATTCCAATAATAATCGGGATTAAATAGACCATCTTCATATTCCACTTTAAGCCTCTCGTTAAAGCGTTATGATATATGCCATTATTTTTAATGCCAGCAGGTTGTGAAAATTTCGGAATAATAAATAATAAGCCTCCAAGAATCGCTAAACCAAAAGTCATCAAAAAGAATAACCATGGATTTTCTTGGACTGGACCACCAGCAGTATTAGTCACTAAGGCATTGGCATAATCCCTTATTTGCCAACCCTGTAATTTATAATCCCAATCATCTACACCAGCTGGAAGACTTACAACAGCTCTTGTATCAAGTTCTTTTGCTGCAGTTTTCATTGCAGATTTTATTTTAGATATAAATGCAATACCTCCTATTTTGGTGTTCAACAATCCAGCATCTTCAGCTGCTTCTAAAATAACCTCTTTATGATATTGATTTTCTATATTAATGTTTTGAGGCGTCAATTCTTGATGTCCTATGCCTAACATTGCTGTAAAAATCAACAATGCAACAATAAACATCCCTAACCCTATATTTTGAATGACTTTCATAATTCTTAGCTATTTAATTCTTACCTATTTAAAAATGAAAAAACCTTAGAAAGTCCACGTTTAGTTTTTAAGCCAATATTTTTACTTTCTTTCTGATTATAAACTCTGATGATGTTCGACTCAAATTCTTCATAAAACTCAGGGTCAAAATTCGCAAGACCTAAATTTTGAAGGACTTCTTCGATATGTGTCTTATCCAGAATCCATTTCTTACACACTTCATGTCTGTATCTGATACCAAATAAATTAAATCCTTTGACCGTGTAATCGTCAACATGATAATTGATACGGATAGATTTATCTCCATCTACATGTTCCCAAAAAATTGTTTTTAAATGCTCAGGCAATGTAGCTGGCAACTCACCGTACACTTGATATTCTATATCGATAAATTTTGCACTATTGAACCATAAGCCTGGATCATACGCAATCTTTTTCCCTACTGCATTATATGCTACAGTCTCTCCCATCATTCGACCTGTATACCATATTGCTTCTATTGCTCGGCGACCAGGTTGGACATCAGTCTGCTCGGCACAATCCCCAATCGCGTATACATCAGGCATATTAGTTTCTAAATGCTTATTGACCTTGATGCCACGTCCTATCTCCAAGCCTGATTCCTTCAACCAACCAACATTTGGGCTTACACCAGCGGTTAAGCCAACATATCCGCAAGGGATTTCTTCACCCGTTTCTTTAACAACAACTGATTTGGCTTTCCCTGTACCATCATCTTTAATTTCGCCAAGATTGACACCTAAGCGTAAATCAATGTGATTGTCTTTGATGTGTCTTGTAATCATTTGGGATTCTTCAGGTGGCAATACATTACTCCAATAGCTTTCCTCTCTTACCAACATGGTAACAGGTATATGCCTAGAATGAAACATTTCTGCCATTTCAATACCGATCAATCCTCCGCCACAAATCACTGCTCGTTTCAGATCTGGACTGAACTTCTCCATTTGCTCTAAATCCTGAAGTGAATACAAACCTCCAACACCATCTAAATCTTGGCCAGGCCATCCAAACATATTGGATTTAGAACCTAACGCAAGTATGAGTTTATCATAGCCCATGGTTTTGCCTGAACGCAAAGTCAATTGTTTACTTTCGAATCCAATACCATTAACGTGGTCATTGACAAGATCAATTCTATTTTTTTTCCAGAACCAATCTTCATAAGGCTTTGTATCCTCATACCTCATATGCCCCATATATATATACATGAGTGCCGTACGACTGAAAAAATGATCTGTCTCCGAGGAGATAACGGTAATGCTGTGGTCACTTAATTTACGAATCCACCGTGCTGCTGAAATCCCAGCAACACCATTACCAATGATGACTATATTACTCACTTATCAATTGGTTTAGTTAAGTTTAATATAAACTTACCGTAGCCGTATTCACAATTGAATTGGTTACAGTTGCTATAACTAAAGAAACGAAATTAGTGTGTTAAATTTATAAAAGTGTAGAAAGTAACCATCCCACATGTCCATTGGACAACACTGTGCGATCAAAATAGAGAAGTCGGTTGTTGCTATCTGGATATTGAACTACTTGATATTGTTCAAATCAGAATGATAAAGCTTTCATGTTTGTACAACTTTAATGTCCATTTAAAAATGACTGATAAAGTGTTGATTTTACATTTACACAATAGATTAATACATTTCTTAACTCCTCAAGTTGAAGCTATTTCCTCCAAATGGTCTGTTGATTATAACAATTAGGCTCAAAATCGATACATATTTATAATTATCATATCAAAAATAATAGATGTGTAAATAATTGACATTCAATAGATTGTAAAAATCATATGATGAAAATCTTTTATCAGTTGTCCCTCGATATATAAAATACCGTCAATCAAAACCTCGCCAAGCACAGCATTTGCAATACCACTCGTATTACATCTCTTTGTAATCCGTGACTCCTTGGATCGAAGAGCTATACTTAATCGGATTGAATTATTTATAAATTAAACTCAAGCTTTATGACAACATCAGCGTTTACAGAAACACTTAGATGCTACATTGTTGCTTTTACGTTACTTCTGTTGCCGACATTAATCTTATGCCAAGATTGTCCTGCAATAGCATGTAATGACAACATCCAAATTTCATTGGACCAGGATTGTGATTTTCTTCTTGATGCTGATTTCTTTATAGAAGGAGATACGCTTACGCAGAAGATTGATCCAGCAGCTAACTTTTTACTATCTATCTCATCTTTAGAAATATCCGATTTGCCATTGGCAAGTTTAGGTTCCGTTTCTGAAGGCTGGAATAGCGATAAGTTATTTGGTTCGCATCTTTACAAAATCGAAAATGATTGCCGGAATAGTTGCTGGGGAACAGTACTCATTGAAAGTAAAATTCCGCCAAGGATCGTCAACGATCCACTGACAGCTTACAATTTTGGCTGCTCAGAAATTTTTCACGTACTGGATCATGACGAGTATACTGGAAGTTTAGGGCTTAACCCTGAACTAAGTACAACTTGTGAAAAATTCAATTACAAAATGTACTATAAGGATGCATTTAATCAATTGCCAAATTGTGCAGACGATTCGCAGAGTACTTTTTCATCTACAATAAGTGGTGAAATCACAGACAATGTAGATGACGATTTGTTATTGATGGAAGATATGCATGTAGATATAAATCAAGTCCCTCTCAATGATTTTAATGGTACCCCAAGTGATGAATGGCGTGCTGACTTGCATGTCGCTCCGTCAATTGAAGACTGTAATCTCATGCTTAACATTGAAAGTAACTTGACCTATCTTATTACAAAAATAGATGGATCGTATGATTGGCTATTTGCAGATTTAGAAGTCTACAGTTATACTGTGACAAATGGACTATTGGTTGCAGAAAGAATTACTTCATTTCCAGCACCAGTATCACCTAATGCACTTATACTAGTGAAAGCTTCTCATCCAAATGCAGAAGGAACATATTCATTAGACTTTTCTGGAGACTGCTTCGGCGGAATAGAAAACAATACTTGTATCCGGGAGTGGTACATCAGTAGTATGGATCATGGTGTGAAGACAGAAGAATTGATCCTGACTCAGAAATTTAAATTTGATGGTTTAGACTTAGAAACTGTAGCCTGTGCTGCATCTAATTTTGTTGTAGGATGTGATGTGGATAACCACCCAGATTCTATCTTTAACTATTTCAAAGAAACTGTTTCTGACTCTGCAGCAATCGTCAATGCTTACCCGCATATTATTACAGATAAGAGAAAAATAGGCATCGTAAAGTTTGACTCGATTGTACATGAAGAAATCGTCATAGATACGTTTTTAGATAAAGTCTTCCTAGGAGGAGAATGGGTACTTGTCCCTATCGTAATTAAAGAAACTGTAGAAACAATCGTGCAGGTAGAACGAATGGTAAGCGTTCCGGTTATCATTCCTTTTAAAGAAGGAACACATAACTGTAATATCGTCGTCGCTCGTGACGATGTGGAAGTGCCAATTTGTGGATATGGAAGTAAAGGATCACACAAAGTAGTCCGTACTTGGAGTATCATCGACTGGTGCCAAGAAGAAACAAAAAACTGTACACAAGTATTTGAAGTAAGAGATGATGAAGCACCTGAGTTTACCATGATGAAAGATTCCATGACCATCGGGATAGATCCGTGGCAATGTACAGCTACACTCTTTATACCTCCTGTTAAAGTGACTGACAAATGTCAATCTGATATTGACTTGAGTACCAATAAAGACATGGAAGTACGAATGACCGTTTATGACGCTTATACAAATGAAATTTATGATTCAGAGCGTATCTGGGAAGGAGATGTAACTATAACATCAGACATACTTGATTCATATGGAGATTATCCGTTAGGTATGGCACAATTCATAAGTCCAGGCGAATACTGGATTTCATATACCATTCTAGATGAGTGTGGCAACACCTCCGATACAAAAAGACTTTGGTTAGAAGTTATAGATAATGTGCCTCCTGTCGCTATTTGCCCCGAAGAATTGGCAGTGACATTGATAGCTGATGGTGCAGGGCCAGATGATGCAACTGCCAAAGTACTTGCTGCAGCATTTGACAATGGCTCGCATGATGCTGGATGTAATGACGTTTACTTCAAAGTGATCCGTATGGATGAATTAGAAGCAGCTAACTCTACTGACTTTGGATTGCCAATTGCTTGTCAAGGGCCTGATGCTATTATTGCGTCAAATATCGACAAATTTGGTGTGGCACAAGATTCGACTTGGTTGGTGTATTTTGATGACGAAGTGAAGTTCTGCTGTGGTGATGAAAAAGTACTTGTTGTTCTACGTGTCTTTGATAGAGATCCTGGACCTGGACCAATAGCTCCATCTGATTTTAAAGGTAGCTTTAATGATTGTATGATATGGGTTAATCTTAAACAACAAGTCCCATATTTAAGAGATTGTGCACCGACAAGATATGTTGATTGTAAAGAAGATATACACGACATGTCTTATATGGGAATGCCAAGTCTGTTTGCAACATGTGGTACACACGGTGTGATGTACAATGATGTTGACTATGGAGATCCATCATGTAGCAATGGTAAAATCGAAAGAAATTGGTACCACGATTCCAATATCAATGGTGTTATTGATGATTCAGATGCATTCTTATGTACTCAAGAAATATATATGACTGCACAGAAATTTGATCCGACTACCATCAAATGGCCAGCACATTACACAGGAGAGTCTGTTAGAGGAGTTAGAATAGATGCCGACTACGAAGGTAAGTGCCATGAAACTGCATATGACGTTAAATTAAAGGCTCCATTCAATTGTACTGAGGATTTCACATTATGTCAACCAGAATGGATTGAGACAAGCTGTGGACTCGTTGGTTACAATGTAGTGAGTGACACACTTGAAGTCCCAGACTCTGGTGGGTGTTCTAAAATAATAAACAGATGGACAATCATCGATTGGTGTAATTATGATGCAAATGGAAGTTCAGGCGGTGGCAACACTTCCAATATTTATGAAGCTGTAGAAGACCATTGTTCTACTGAAGGTTGTATTGCTACTCAAGAGCATGGCATCTACTTCAGATACAAAAGAACGAAAGACAGCGACGGCTTACCTTCAGCCATAGTTGAGAGAGATGGCTATTATACTTTTGATCAAGTGATCAAGATTGTCGATAAAGAAGCACCTGAGATCGACCCTTCTGTTACAGTAGAAAGAGATCTCATTGGCTCAGAGTGCAATGGTCGTATTACAGTCACAAAACACGCAGAAGATAGAGGATGTATTTCACGATTAACCTGGGATGTCACTGTCTATAACAGCTATGGTGACAGAGTTGCTGATCATAGAGCATTTGGTAGTGATCTGGTTTGGGATATAGAAAATATTGCAGCTGGAACATATTCTGTTAGGTACAATGTCCATGATGGTTGTAACAACACAGCTTATGGAGAGGACACCTATGTTGTCAAAGACAATCGTGCCCCTACCCCATATTGTATTTCTGGTGTCTCTACGGCAGTAATGCGTGGAGAAGGTCGGATTACCATTTGGGCAAGTGACTTTGACTTGGGCGCAAGTGATAACTGTGATGACAGAAGTAAATTGAGATTCACATTTACAGATACGCCTCCGGGTGAGGACCCTGACTTTGATGAAACGACGAGCAGCTCATCAATCATCTATACATGTGAAGACTTGGATAGAACAGGATTATCTGTCATTGAGTTACAGGTATATGTTTGGGATACGAATGAAAATCGTGATTTCTGTACTGTATCTTTACGAGTTGATGACAATGGTTCTCATTGTGATGGAAATGAAAATCCTGGTGGTGGAGACAATAATGGTGGCGGAGACGTTCCAGTTTCTGATCAAACAATAAATATCGGTGGAACTATAGCTACTCCTACGAACATGATGATCGACGATGTGAATGTCACGATAGAAAGCAACCTACCTGGATTCCCAAAAGAAGTTGAAAGCAATCAAGGTGAATTCGCCTTCACCTCGAATCCTATAGAAGGTAATTATGTGTTGAGTGCAGAAAGAAATGACAATTATTTGAATGGTGTCAGTACACTTGACCTTTTGTTGATACAACAGCACATACTTGGCATTGAACCGTTCGATAATGCTTACACAATCATCGCCGCAGATGCGAGTAATGATCAGGCTGTATCAGCTCTTGACATCATCCAATTGCGACAATTGATTTTAGGCCTTTCTAATGAACTGCCAAACAATGATAGTTGGAGATTCATCGTATCTGACGATTTTATTGATAATACGAATCCATGGCCATTCATAGAAGAAATCCGAATCAACTCGCCTAATAACAATATGTTTGATCAAAATTTTATTGGTGTAAAAATCGGTGATGTCAGTGGAAATGCAGTTGCTAGTCGTCTACAAAACACTGAAGTAAGAAGTCAACAAACGATCACTGTTCAATCTACAGATAGATTATTAGAAAGAAATGAGATTGTTACTGTTGCATTCAAATCTGATTTGGAAAATATTCAAGGTTATCAATTGAATTTGGATCTGGATAAAGTAATCGTACAAGACGTAAATAGTGAGCACTATGTTTTGAATGCATCCAACTACTCTATCGCTAATGATGAATTGAGATTGAGTGTGAATGAATCAAATGGAAACTCGAATTCACAAGATCTATTTGAAATAACGTTTGAAGCAAAAGAGTCTGGCCTTATTTCTCAACTTTTAAATCTAGCTCACACTATTTCTTCTGAGGCTTATACAAATGAGTCAACTGAAGTTCTAGCAATTGAATTAGGTTTTCAAGATCAGTTAGGCGAGTCAATGGTATTACATCAGAATACGCCTAATCCGTTTAGTACTGAAACAATTATTCCTTTCGAATTAGCTAAAGAGACTGCAGTTAGTATTACAATATTTGATACTGCAGGAAAGGTGGTCTATACCCACTCTGGCATGTATAATAAAGGAATGAATCAATTAAGATTGAATAAAGAAGAAGTAGCTACAACAGGCATATTGTACTACCAATTGCAGTCCGAAGGCCAATCATTATCCAAAAAGATGATGCTTATTGACTAAGGGTTTTTAATTACAATCCCAAAAGCAGTTCTGCAATAGAGCATGAGTTTTATGCTTCCTTTCCGATATCGGGGAGGAGGCATTTTTTTTTGATGTTATTTTGGTGATACTGGCATGGCTAGCGCCTTTGGGAGGACTAACAAATCCGCCTTAACGTAAAATTGAAATATGGTGGATTAATAAGGAATGAGTGTGTAAAGCATATTACACTTCTTTATGCAGAAAGAATATTTATTGCCATCGCACGCTCTAACCTAAAGGGAAATCAGCCCAAGTAAAAATGTAACATAACTCTGCGCAGGCCTCCCTTTAAGGTTCAAGGGCGCTGGTGGCTTAGTCTGAAATTTGTTTTACACACAAGGAAGGAACCTCGACTCCTGTCGAGGATGGGTAGAATCAAGATTGCGACAAATTTATATTTGGCGGACATCACATATTTGAATAGCAACAGTCAATCAAAACAGAGTTGATGCTTGTTTTCAATAGAAAGTAAAAACAAAGTGCGTCGCATTTTCATACAACGCACTTTAAATATTTAGTTATTCGATATTTAGACTACATTCTCAGCCATAAATTTTTCCGTTTTGGCCTTTTCCATTTTTGTTAAGAATCGTTCAGATTCATGTCTATCTCGAATGACTTTAGCAAGAGTAAAGCAAGATGTGATCGTAAATAAGTAACCCATTGCTAGAAATCCTTTAATTGCCAACTCTGCATCAATGTAAAGAATGCCAAGGATCATACCTGTAGTTGCTACAGCAAATGATATCCATGACATATTGTAAAACGATGATGAATTATTACTTTCCATATATATTCATAATAAAGGTTTTGTTTTAGTATATCTCTATCCAAATACAAAGGTTTAGGCATTATTAATAAAGAATAACAACTCAAATATCGCATGCATTTTGTTCCATAATATAGATTATTCGTAGATTCGAAGATTATTATTCTACATAATGTAGAATAATGATTGTTATTTTAATGTAAAATCAATTATTACTATGAATCCACAAATTGATCTACAGTCCAAGTTTTTTAAAGATCTGGTTAACCACAATGGTCAACGCAGTATTGTAGACGAGCTAATGGAGGTACTCAATCTAAAGAGAGCTGCAGTGTATAAGCGAATGAATGGGGACACGGCTATGACTACAGCAGAGCTTATCTGTGTTGCCGATCATTTTGAATGCTCTTTAGATACGATGTTTTTTCAGGACCAATTTATCTCCTTCAGGCATCCGTTTATGCAAATGCCAACAACCAAGAGCATCGATTTTCTGGAACTGATTTCAGGATATTTGGAAACACTTAGGTCTCAGCAAAACAGTGAGCTGACTTACATGGCAAACGAACTACCCTTCTTCTATTATATCTCAAGAAAGTATATTTTCAATTTCCTATTGTCAATTTGGAATCACCTCCATTGGGAAGAAGGCGCGTTAAACATCAACGAAAGTGCTCGTTTAGATGAAGCAGTTGCATCCTTCGGGAAGGACATTACGGAATACTATGACAGCCATCCAGTGACAGAAATTTGGAATTCAAATATGCTGTCAAATCTATACCAACAAATTATTTTTTGTATGACAATCAGAGCTTTTAATGATATCACTTTTGTAGAAAAGCTAATGTTAGATATCCAAAACCTAATTCAACATCTTAAACATATTGCTGTAGAAGGCATTCGAAAATCCTATGGAGAAAAAGAGCAAGTTGACTTAAAGATATACTTAAATGAATTTGGGAATTATCTCGACATCATTCTATATAGTGGGCAAAATTTCCAATCAACATTTATTGGATTTGATTATCCTCAATTTATAGTCACAAAAAGTGATCGCTTTTATCAATATGCAAATCAATGGATGCAAAAAATTAAAAAACGATCAGTACTCATCAGTTCAGAAGGCTTGCAACTTCGCGAACTATTTTTCATAAAAATGGAGAAAGACTTTAATGACTTTAAACATCGGGTAGACAATCTAATAAAAGTCTACTATGAATAATATCGTGTCATAGTGATTGCCTTTACAACGGAAAACTTGATTGTATAGTTAAAGCGATATCCCAAACCAGCCTAATTATTTTCTATCCGACAGGGTGGAATAACTCTATTTTCTCCAGCGTAAAATAATATTAACTGATTCCCCTCGACATCTTTTAACCGTGTCTCTCTCCACAACCATCTCTGGTCAATCGGTTCTTGGTCAAATACAATTCCTCTTTCTTTTATTTCTTCAACTTGTTCATCAAGCTTATCACATTCAAAATAAACATATACACCTTCTTCTTCAGAAAATATATTTCCTTGATGAATTGAAAAAGTAGAATTCCCATCTGGACATTCAAGTCTCGCATAATGAGGCAGAGATTCCTCTATCAATTTTAGTCCTAATTTTACATAAAAGGGAATTAATTTTGTCAATTCCAATGATGGTACAGTTATTTGGTTCAAATTCATTTACAATCCTAGTCTATTTATCCTAGTCTATTTATCCTAGTCTATTTATCCTAGTCTATTATTTATCAATATAATAACTAAACAACATTATAATCAACCACAAAAATTCTGTTTGTTGCTTTTTTTATAGCTCTAAATGCCTAAGTATTAATAATAAGTCAATACAAAATACATAAAATATAAGTTTCATATTAATTAATGCATAAATATGTAGCGATTATGTAGCCTTTTAGAGGTTATGTTGTAGACTGCTTTGATAGTCGTCATTTAAGTTTGGCATGTATCTTTGACATGCAGTTAAAGGTGTTAATTAATTTATAAGAGTTTCTTGAGATGTCAAGAAACTCTTTTTTTTATGCTCCTATATGATTTTTAAAATTCTCAGTAGCAACAAAAAATATAAAAACGAGCACTACTCCAAACAATTACGACGACCGATATCACTCTAATCAATAGAACAGATATAACTAAGAACTCTCATTAAATAAATTAATTGATGTAAAGACAATAAATAAATTAATAATTAATAATATATGTAGAGACAATGTAGTCAACTGGAGGTAAAGTTGTAGAAAGTTGTAGTGGCTTTATCTAAGCTGGGCTTGTATATTTGACATGCAGTTAAAGGTGTTAATTAATTTATAAGAGTTTCTTGAGATGTCAGGAAACTCTTTTTTTTATGTTGTTCTATTCTTTACTTCAATACTCAACACCATCAAAAGAACAAATCCAATTTCTAATTCAAATCTATGACGGTATAATGATCGTATTATCGTCAACCGAGTGAGTTGAATAATTGCAAATTTGACAAAGTAAATTAATAATATATGTTATATGTAGATATTATGTAGTCTATTGGAGGTTATGTTGTAGATTTTTTTTATGGTTCCATATGTATCTTTGAATTGCAGTTAATGGTGTTAATTTTAAAACAGGAGTTTCTCAAAATATCGGGGAACTCTTTTTTTATGCTTTATTGATTTGCTGCAATCACAAAGCAACAACAATAAACAACGAAAATCGCCTTCCATCTCAAATCCTATATCTAATTCGACACCATAGTTATTAGTCAATTCAACAAGCTTAATAATGTGTGAGTTTTAGTTTATTAAATTAATAATAACTAGTATATGTAGAGGCTATGTAGTCTTTTGGAGGTAATGCTGTAGGCTTGCTTAGCAGTTTCATCAGTGATTGATGTGTATCTTTGAAAGGCAGTTAAAGGTGTTAATTAATTAATAAGAGTTTTCTGAGATGTCAGGAAACTCTTTTTTTATTACTCTATTAATTATTGCAACTCTCTGTAGCAATCAATACGACAGATCCAACTTTTACCTCAAACCCACTACCCAGTGCCACATATGACTGTGCAATCAAATGAGCAGTTGAAGAATTACGAACTTTCACATCACCCTGAGTTTTAATATTATTTCTTCCATGCCTTGTATAGTCAGTCGTAATGTCATTCTTAATAACAATACTATTCTGACAGTCACAGATTGGACAATGAGGTCCACCACAATCTACACCTGTCTCTCCCCCATTCATCACTCCGTCTCCACATGCAGAAAGAACTAATCGTGGACTAGTTTTGAAACATGTATTGTTGATTTCATTCATTTCATTAGCTGTCTCTTGATAGTCTGCTATCATCCCAACATAGTATTCACCTAAAGGAATATTTGGATAATTGGAAAGACTGAAATTAAAAGATTCAGTACTTGTTGACCCAGAAGGCAATGGATCTACGAAATCAGAGCCTAAAAAGAAATCACTTTCTGATATCACTTGATTTAATGATAAATAATAACCTAATCGTACAGAGTTGGAAGTTCCATCTCCAATATTTTCAACAACGATATTTGAGCCTGTAATATTGGTATTTGTAATATTGATAGAACCACAATCATCTACAACCAGATCTGAGATACAACTGTCGCAAGATCCACCACAATCAATCCCTGTTTCATTGCCATTTTGAATACCATCGCTACACGTAGGTATAGTTAATCTAGGAGCACTAAAATAGCAATTGTTATTAAACTCATTTGACTCATTTCTTAGATTATTATAATCTGCAATCATGCCGATATAATAATTGCCAGATGGAACATTGAGACTTGACAAAGTAGTTGAGAAACTTTCATTAGATGTACCGCCTGGGCTCAATGCTGTTATATTGTCTGTACCAATTAAATAGTCTGATGTTGTTATCGTTTTATTTGGAGATAAATAATAGCCTAGGGTCGCAGAATTACTACTCCCTTGACCTATATTTCTGACTTGTATCCCAGAAATAGAAAGATTATTAGCTGCTAAAATGACCGTGCCACAATCCTGCATCATCAAATCTGGCAAACAACTTGGACAGCCTTCATTGGACCCGCCACAGTCAATACCTGACTCATCACCGTCTTTAATCCCATTAGTACAATAAGTGCAAGACCCATTACTAGAAGTCGCTGTAGGGTCATAATTTTCAGCGGCACTATCAGTACAACCTATATTAGGAGGTACATTATATACATAATCCACACATTGCTTATCCAAATTATTGATTGATGCATCCTCACAACAGGATTCTCCAGACATGTTCGCTTGGGTCACTGAAGGATCCATGTGAAAAAATCCGATAGAGTGAGTCAACTCATGAGCCATCATCAATGTGAAATTAGATTCTGAGTTATTACCTGAATACACTCCGCATCCACATGCTCCTGTACCATTGTTTACAATCACATATCCATAAGCAGCTTTAGAATATGTTGATCCGTTGTATTGATGAGTTGTAAGTGTAAAGTAGTATAGCCCTCCAATTGCAAGAATACCTGAACAACCATTCAGATCATCAAGTTGACTACAAGGATCATTAAAGATGACAGCAACAGATCTTTCACCGTTCAAATTATTATCAACAAAATTAGTAAAATTCCCACTTGCAGCATTACCATTTGGGAAATATTGAGAAGGTGGACAAGAAGGACTATAGTTATTAAAACTACCAGCAACATTCATGTCTACTCCAAGATAGTTGGAGCTTAGGTAATCAACAGCATTGTTCATTTTATTCCCTATATTGATACAGCCCGAACCAGTACTTTGGTAATAGACAGGTAACGACTGAGTATCCAGATTTTGCCATCTCGGAGGTGGATTAATCGGGAATAAATTACAGTGTGACGGTAAGGCTTTATGTGCTACAGACTCTGAATTTTCAAATTGCCGTGCGACTCTAGCATTACTCGACTCCCAGTCCTTTTTGAATGATACCACATCTTTCAATTCTGAGATTAATTTATCTCTATCGTATACATACAATGGTTCAATTTTTTGCTCCCTTTCTGAAACATTAAGTAGGCCTGCTCTATAAATAGGAACCAATAAGGATTCATCATCAATGACTCGTTCCTCAAAAAGATAATAAGATACACAGGAAGTCACAAAATGACCCATGCTATTCATTTTAAGGAATAATAGATAAGTCGTGCCTTCATTAAATCGAACTTCACCAGCGACGCTTCTATATTGGCCACTTTTAGTCTCACTGAAATAACTGACTAATAAATTATCGACTGCTTCCCCTTTAATCGTCCGTGAAACAGTAAAATTTTGAAAGTATGTTTTGTTTTCGCCATCTTGATCAATCATGATGTCATTAGCTTTCGCGAGCACAATGGCATCAGCTGAATAAGCAACTTGTCCTAAGTCTTTATAAGGTGCAATTGTTGTTGCAAACATGTTGGCTGCCAGGAATAGTAAGGTTGTTGCTAAAAGAAATATTCTCATGGTCTCTTTGGTCATTATAATTACACAATAGCAGTTTTTGCTATCTTCTTTTAGGATGAGATTATAATTTGATTTAGGTGACAATTAGTTAATAGAAACAACAGCTTACATAAGAAGACTGGAAGTCGAATCTGAAGTAAAAGTAATCAAAAGATCACAGAAGTAAAGGAAGGGGAAACCCTTATATTCATTAACAATCGATAAATAATTGTGGATGCATAGTTATAATGTCTTCCATACGATAGATTGGAATAGCATTAACATCCTTAAACTCATCTACTGAAGTATCTCTGGCATAACCCAGACAGCTCATACCCGCACGCTGAGCTGCAGTCGCACCACTGATACTATCTTCGATGACTAAACACTTCTCAGGTGAAATGCCAAATTGATCAGCAGCATAAAGATATAAGCTTGGGTCAGGTTTCCAATTATCAACATCATAGGCTGAGAAGATATGTTTCTCATCAAAATAGCAGTTTAAGCCTGTAATTTCTAGATTCAATTTAATTTTAGAATGGGGACCATTAGAACCGACACACTTAGGTACATTGAGCTTAGACAACACTTCAGATATCCCATCAATAGGCTTCATCTCTTTCCTGTATGCTTGATATGATTTTTCTCGGTATTCTTTTTCCAAATCTATAGGAAGTTTACCGATCATACTTTCTGCAAATGCAATCGTTTTTTTCATAGATCCTCCTCGCAGGGTATCAAACACTTCTTGTGGTGACATCTCAATACCTATGGACTCAAATATTGCAGCGATCACTTTACTTGAAATCAACTCGCTGTCTACCAAGACTCCATCACAATCAAAGATGATTAATTCAAAATTCATCATACAAATGTATATCATATTATGACTCACGATTGTTATTGGTATCTTTATTTAACATTCATTTGTTAACAGACCAAAAAAATAAAACTTATGAACAAATTCATGTATCTAATTTGCGGCTTATTATTTATAGCTGGATGTAAACAACAAACTCCAATTGCTAAAATCAATGATGAGAATCTGAGCTATTTTGGAGATAAAATAACATCTGATGGTGCGATAACTTACGAAGATCTACAAGTTAAATTAAAAGCGGATGAGGGCCTCGATAATATCAAAGTTAAGGCAAAAGTGACAGGCGTATGTCAAGCAAAAGGCTGTTGGATGAATCTGACTTCTACTGATGTTGCCAATGATGATCAAATCTTTGTAAAATTCAAAGACTACGGCTTCTTTATGCCAAAAGATATTGCTGGTAGAGAAGTGATTGTAGAAGGTAAGGCCTATAAAGAAATCACCTCTGTAGATGAATTAAGACATTATGCGGAGGATGAAGGAATGGATAAAGAGGAAATTTTAGCTATCACTGAACCTAAAGAAGAACTAAAATTTATGGCTCATGGTGTGATCTTATTGAACTGAAAAAAAAAGAGGCCAGTCATCGATATTATAGGTAAGAAATATGACACTGGCCTTAAGAACAACTTCCAAACCTTTGACGTTGTAAAAAACGTGAAGGTCACTTTTTCTACAGTTTAATTTGAGATTTTAACCAATTGACATCCACATGTCTTTCAACAAGCTCTATTGCTTTGGCAACTTTCCATGGAGTTCGGCGATTAATTTTGACTTCAAGCCTACTTATTTGAAGTCCGACTCCATATGTTTCAAGGTGAGTCTTTATAACAGGAATCTGGTACTTGTTAACGTACGCGAGCGATTCATCTGATATTTTCCCATCACCTGTGATCACAATTCCTGACAATGGACAATAATCTAGATTTATAGCATTGGCAAATGAAATGACTCGTTTGATGGCACGATCTATCAATCTCGCTCCAGTTAACAATAGTAAATCTTTGAACGGGTTAAATTCTTTCAAGTCCATTAACGAGCCCCCTATCACCCCTGCGACTCTATTAAACATACTGTCTTGGTGCATCAAAACTTCACCTTTTATCGCTGCACATATTGTCCTCACCAATGGATAAGCGAGTGTTTCGTCATAGGGCAAAACTCCTAAAAGTTTCAAATTGTTTCTTGACAACCACTTGTCCAAATATAATTCTACCTTCTCTGCTTTTGCAGGAATGACTTTATTGACAATGACGCCTAAAATTTCAACTCCCTCTTCTCGAAAAAGGGCTGTTGTCATATTCAACATATCAATCGTACTTCCAATACCTCCTTCTACCACCATGATCACTCCAGCATCTAAAATCTTTGCTACTCTCGCATTCGATAAATTCGCAATTGTTCCTACACCTGGATGACCAGTACCTTCAAAAAGTGTAAGCTCATGAAGATTGTTCAATTCCTTTTTTGCATACTCAATCATTGGTTGAAATGCAAATGCATTAGGATTATCAAGTAAGGCTTCAGTTGTTCCTTTTGTAAAAATGACAGGGCTATGCAACAAAGGATCAATCTCAAAATCAATTAAGTCAGAAAACAAAACGGTATCCTTATCCACTTTGTGATTTTGGATATTTACATATTGCTGTCCTACTGGTTTACAGTAGCCAAGATTAACACCTGCATTCATAAAGCTTTTGACTAAGCCTAAAGTCGTTGTGGTTTTACCAATATGCTGACTGGTTGCAGCCACAAATAGATTCTTATATTTTCGCATTGTTCTCAAAATAGGAAATAGGAATGAATACAAAAAATACAAAAAGAATAGATGGCTAATAAATCCTAATTCAACATAAAAAGATCACTGCAAATTCGATCTGCTACAGGCCAAAAATCGTGATGTATAGTCACAATATCATCTGTAAGAATGAGTTGCTTCTCTTCAAAATAGTGTACAGATTCTTGCTGGAAATACTTAAAAATATCCGGATCAATTTTTTTTAGTCTTGATACAGAAAGCCCCCATTTTGTCCTCAAACCAGTAAGTATATACTCGTTATATTTATCTACAAGGCTGAGGGTTTCTTCTTCTGTTGCTCCATGTTTTTTCTGTATCGCAGCTATGTATGCTGCATTATTTGCCACATTCCAATATCGTCTTTCACCATCAAAAGAATGAGCAGATGGTCCTATCCCTAAGTATTTTCTACCTTGCCAATAGCTGGTATTATGCTTGGCATATTTCTCATTCTTACAGTAATTAGATATTTCATAATGCTCAAAGCCGTGATCAGACAAGGCATCATTCACAAGCTTAAATTGATCGCTGACAATACTGTCTTCCATCTCTTTAAGATCTCCTTTATGCAGCCTATGATTAAAAACTGTTTTAGGTTCTATCGTCATCGCATAACAGGACATATGATCGATATCCTTGGACGTCAAATATTGAAGGTTGTGTTGCAACTTTTCAGTTGTCAATCCTTCATATCCAAATATGAGATCAACAGAGATTTCGAAAGTTTTATCCTTCAACAATAAGTCTAATGAGTGCAGACAATCTCTAGAAGCATGAGCTCGATTCATAAACACCAAATCATCGTCATGTAATGATTGAATCCCTAGACTTATTCTTGTAATGCCTACGTCTTTCCAAGTATCCAACTTTTTTGAAGTGACATCGTCAGGATTAGCCTCTAAAGTTATTTCTGGATGATCAGTAATATGAAAGTTAGTTGCAATGGCATCAAAGATTTGTACCAATTGTCCCTTACTGAGTATGGATGGTGTACCTCCTCCAAAATAGATGGTCTCTATTGTTTCATCGGACAAAAAATGTCTTCTATCACGCAACTCTTCAATTATTGTGTCTACAACTATTGAAATTCGTGATTGATCAGTACTAAAATGAAAATTACAATAATGACAGGCTTGTTTACAAAATGGGATATGAATGTATATTCCGGCCAATCGGTTTGTCGTGTGTATTGGAAGTATTCTAGCTGTTTTATTCTTCAGCCTTTTCTCCGTCGGTATTGTGCATCGCCAAGGCTAATCCAATTAATAGACCAGCGCCTGTACCTACTGCTACTTGACCCATGCCCGCTCCTAGTGAAACACCAATTGCTAAACCTACTGCTATGCCTTCTCCTTTTGTCATGATGAAGTGTTTTATAGTCTTTTGACTAATGTATATCCTAAAGGTTACACTTTTCCTGAAGAAAATTTAATATTTATTTAACTGAAACCAAATTTTTGTCTAGACTCAGATGATTCTTAATCTCTCTTAAATTCTTAATTATAAATAATAAGATGATGGGTAAAACAGCAATATGAAATTGTTGCGGCAAAAAAGACCAAAATAAAACAACAAAAGTGAGAAGTATAGTGCTCAGAATAAGGGCTGGAATTGATATCTTCTTTCTAAGCGAACTGATCAGCACGAAAATGAACACAGGATTTGCCCAAATCAAATTATAATTTGCTCCACAAGCTTGATGATCCGTACCAAACCACATGAAAGCAATAATGAAGCAGGTAGCTGAAATCAGAAAATACCAGATATTATCATAGACCCGTATAAGTCCCCAATGTTGTGCTGGTGCCGAGACAAACAGAAACAATTCTAGTAATAAAAAGAATAAGAATAATCTCACAGGTGTGACCAACAAGGACTTATGCTGGATACGATCTATAAACAGAACTTGATTACTTTCACTTACCAAAGCTGTCTGGGCACCTTGACCATAAGACATGTTGAATGCATTATTATGCAAGTAATCGGGTAAAAACATTTGGTGGCGAAAATCAGCTGTATCGTCTGCAATAGAGCCAATAATTAAGTCTATACCAAGGTCTGTCCAATCCTTCCCATGCAGATATTCATCAAGCATCTGTCGATAGGTTATATTCTTCTCCTTCAAGTCCACATACTTAAAGCCTGACAATTCAGTTTCAAATATATCTCTCAACCGTGTGGAACAATTATCAAAAAAGAAGTCGTATAAATATTCTCTATTTTCTGGAAGTGCATTAATTGTCAAAAATGCGAACATTTTTTGTTTTGCATTCCCATCAAGATTGAGCGGTTGCTCCCAAACAGGCCTACCCTCTTCATTGCTTTTTCTTAATAAAGTATCGTATCGACCAACAGTTAATGTATATGGCATTTTCCCCCTCAAAAACTTGAGTACAAAGTAATCTATGGACGGGTCAAACGTGCCATAATTAAAAACAACATCATTCCCTCCCGTTGCTTTTGAATTCATTCTAAGAGCAGTATGACCAAATACGTTATAGGGTTGATCACCAGGTGCAACAGTCAACAAACTGAATGTCAACTGACTTGTATCTTGAGCTAAAGCTTTCTGGTGAGCACTACAAACCGTGAGTATGAAAAGCCAAAGATTTAGAAGTATTATGTTATACTTACCAATCATATTTATCTCAACTTAGCCATTTCATCTGCAATTAATTTTGACATTGGGTCTCCGGATGCTATAAGCTTACTAATGATATTTGCATAGTCTTCATCATCTCTGTTTTGACTCAATTTGAAAGCTGCTTCTACCTTTTCAATCGACATTTTGAAACCCACAATTCCTTTTAAATCTCGATCCAACATTTCTTTGGGCATTTGTTCCAATTTAAAACCAGTTTCATCATTTGTTTCGTATGCCTGAACAAGTCTTTCAATCGACGCCAACAATTCTTCACCTTCAACAATTCTCGCCTTTCCAGTAATGTGAACAGCGATATAATTCCAGGTAGGTACATTGACATGCTTGTACCAACTGGAAGAAATATAGCTGTGGTGATCCCGAAATATTGCCATCAATGGCTGTTGTGAATCAAACAAAACTTGTTGGAGATTACCTCTTGCGATATGTCCTTCTAGATATTCCTCATCACCATCAATCTGTAACATCAATGGAATATGCGTAGCGATTGGTTGTCCGTCTTGGCTTCCTACCAAAACACAAAAAGAGTGTTTTTCTATAAATGATCGCACGGAGTCTACTGACGGCGCTTCAAAATACTTTGGTACATACATGTGATAAATATAGTTAAATAGATACTCAAATTTATCATTCATAAAATGAGCGAATAGCATATCAAAAAAAGAGGACCACCTCGTCACTTGCCTTGTGGCTTTGCCACTCCTACTTAGGATCTATAGGAGGAGAATTTAGCTCTGCTTTGCTGAAAACATATTTAGTTACTAAGAAACTTCGTATAGTATAATGATATAAAGAACTAAGCAAACAGAGGTCTGTTATCGGAGGTTACAAAAGGCAGTAAGAGTGACGAATCAGATTTGATTAAAGTCTATATTCGCACACACATGCAATGGTATCAGAGATATAAGAATGATTTCAAACTCAACTTGAAACTTGCAGCTCCAATTATAGCGGGCCAAGTCGGTCAATTGACAGTCAGTATTGCTGATAATATCATGGTCGGCTCATTGGGTGCCGCGTCATTGGCTGCAATTTCATTCTCTATCGCCATTTTTATATTGTTTATGATTGTTGGCTTTGGCTTGTCATATGGTTTACCTCCACTCATTGCAGAAGCTAAAGCTTCAAACCACCACCACAGATTGTCCGAATACTTTAAGCATAGTTTGGTTATCAATATTTCCTTTGGCATTTTATCATTGATTTTGTTGCTGTCTATTATTCCTTTTATGGATCACATGGGACAAGATGAAGAAGTCCTCGTAATTGCAAAACCATACTTAATCATCACTTCAGTTTCGATGATACCCTTGATGATTTTTCAGACCTTCAGAACCTATGCTGATGGGATGTCAGAGACCTTGCCTCCGATGATTGCCATTCTTATTGGAAATGTGCTTAATATATTTTTGAACTATCTGTTGATCTTTGGAAAATTTGGTGCACCAAAACTTGGAGTCACAGGTGCAGGCTATGCCACTTTAATCACAAGAATATTAATAGTAGGCATCATCATTCTTTTATGTTATCGATGGAAAAATTTGTGGAAGCACATTGCAGGTTCTCGTTTTACTAGATACTCCAAAAAACTGTTTCATAAAATCCTCACATTAAGTATACCGACTGCCCTGCAAATGTTTTTTGAAATTTCCATATTTAGTTTTGCCTCTATCATGATGGGATTAATCAGCAAGGAAGCTCAAGCGGCACATCAAATCGCCATAAATCTCGCTGCTATTACTTTTCTTATTTGTTCAGGTTTAGCAATGGCTGCAACGATTAGAGTGGGAGATCAATTTGGTAAAAAAGATGTGGTAGGTCTACAACGATCGGCTACATCAGCGGTAATCCAAGTCACCATCTTTATGACGGTATGTGCATTAATTTTCATTCTATTCAAAAATCAGCTGCCGCTGTTATATATAGATAATCCCACAGTAACTACAATAGCATCTTCACTGATAGTTGTTGCAGCTGTCTTTCAGCTGCCGGATGGCATACAAGTGACAACCTTAGGCGCATTGCGAGGAATTCAAGATGTCAAAATCCCAACTCTTATTACCTTCATTGCCTACTTCATATTCGGCTTTCCTACCTGTTATTTATTTGCCTTTGTTTTAGATTTTGGCCCAGTCGGTATTTGGATGGGACTTGTTGCCAGTTTGACCGTTTCTGCAATTTTGCTTCAGTTAAGATTTAGGAAATTGAGTAAGGCTGTAATTGAAGAAAAGTATAAAGATGCATAGGCCTAAATTGACCCAGATTATATTTTACTCTGGAGACTCTGGGTTTTCGTAGTAATATGAATGCAATCAGTCTGTCTCCTTTGTATTGCTCCCTTTGGATATTGACCAGTGTTTACTTTTTTATTCAATACTTAGTTGAACCCAGTTTTAAATTAAGAGGAAGAGACATTTTATCTTTTATATTCCCAATCTTTCAAACCACTCTTCAGGTCTTTGGTTTGGGATGGTATTTTATAGATAGAGTTGGACAGATTGCAAAAAAGAATGAAAAACTAATAAGACATCTAAACTTACTAATTGATTATGAAGAATCACTCATTAAGATGTATGAATCAAACGAAGAAAAAATAAACAACTGTAGTTAATTAAATGCAAACACGATCTAACCACACAAACACAGTCATAATCAGGTATAAATTAATTGCCAATATCTTCATATAAAATCTTATGTTTATCTGATATGCGATACATCTATTCAAGTCTTATATGTTTCCAAATCCTCAGCTCTTGTCTTCGGTCAACAGTTGACAATGTGATCCAGTCAGAACCAAAGCTCTATCAGATCCAGAAGCTAGGTGCAAGTCCGATACAAGTGGATGGCCGTCTCGAAAAAGTATGGGACAAAGCAATCACCCTATCTGACTTAACTGCACCATGGGACGAAAGATTATCTTTCACCAATCATTTTAGAGCTTTACATGATAAGAACAATATTTATTTCGCATTCACAGTAGAGGACGACGATCTATATTTAGAACAAAACTATGATGATGAAGAATCGAATGCAGTAAGATCTGACCGAGTAGAATTGTTTTTTAGACAAGCTGATCAATCGAGTCCTTATTACTCCCTTGAAATGGATGCCGACGGTCGATTATTTGATTCAAAAGCTGTGTTTAATCAAGGTATTGACGAGTCTTGGGATGTCGATACAAATGGTTTTAACACGCAAACAACAATGACTGATTCAGGCTATATTTTAGAAGGTGTCATTGCTAAAAAAGTGTTGCATGAATTAGGACTTATCAGTAGTGATGGCATCATTTTGACAGGCATATATCGTGCAAATTATCATTCGGATACATCCAAAGTAGAATGGATCACTTGGGTAAATCCACAAACAGAAAAACCAAATTTTCATATTCTTTTCAGCTTTGGTAAAATGGTGCTTTTAGAATAGTGTTGCAAAACATGGAAAATACTCAAGGTCAATGAGATATGATCAATAAATACTGTACATTTAGCTACTCATATAGCAGTATTGATGAAACGTAGAACTATTGCAAATTCGTTTAGTATAGAGGGTATTGGACTTCATACTGGTGAACAGTGCACTATAACGGTACATCCGCTTCAAGAGCCTACTGGTATCGTATTTACAAAGGCTTCTGAAGGAGATGATTCCAGTGTCAAAGCTGATGTCAATAATGTGGTAGATACGCACAGACATACAGCAATTGCAAAGAATGGTAGTCGTATTCGAACTGTAGAACATTTCTTATCCGCAGCATATGCATTGGGCATTGATGACTTAGAAGTAGAATGTGATGGTCCTGAAGTGCCTATTTTGGATGGTAGTGCCCAACCATTTTTGACCGCATTAGAATCAGCAGGTATTGTAGAATCTGAATCAAAGGATAAAGAATATTTTACCGTAACAGAAGTCTTGCAATTTAAGGATGAAGAATCTGGAGCAGATTATATGATTATTCCACATGATGGATTTAGCGTTCAGGTCAATTTGCACTATACTACACCAATCAAATTATTCCAATCGGCAATCTTAACTGGCTTAGATCAATATGCAGAAGAAATAGCGCCTCACAAAACATTTGTCTTTACAAGTGAGTTAAAGCAACTGGCAGATAATGATTTGATTAAAGGAGGGAGTCCTGAAAATGCGATTATAATTAATGACGGATTAGTCACAGACAATGCACTCAAGCAGTTAGGAGAATCATTTGGTGTTTCTGAAATTGATGGTTTGATCTACTATAATCCTCACAGTAATAACAATCTAGCAAGACATAAGCTCTTAGATTTGATGGGGGATATTGCTTTGATGGGTCGACCAATTAAAGGCAAAATTATAGCGAATCAACCTGGGCACACCTCTAACATAGCGTTCACAAAGTTCTTAAAAACAAAATTTTTAGAACTACGTAAATTAAAAGGTAAGCCATTATATGATCCAACTCTACCACCTCTATACAATGTAGAAGACATCAAAAAACTTCTTCCACATCGCTATCCATTCCTCTTAGTAGATAAAATTATTGAGTTAACAGATGACACGGTTGTAGGTATAAAGAATGTTACTCAAAACGAAAACTTCTTTCAAGGTCATTTTCCTGGAAATCCTGTTTTCCCAGGTGTATTACAACTTGAAGCTTTGGCACAAACTGGAGGTATTTTAGTCTTAAGTCAGGTAGAAGATCCTGAAAACTACAACAACTACTTTATCAAGATTGATAAGGTAAAATTTAAGCATCTTGTCGTTCCAGGAGACACTATGATATTAAAAATGCAATTATTGTCACCTGTTAGACGTGGAATAGTACACATGCAGGGTACTGTATACGTTGGTAATAAAGTTGTATCAGAGAGTGAATTAGTTGCACACATAAGTAAAAAACAAATTGGAGAATAAATTACAGTCAATACATCCGAACGCAAAGATTGGCAGCCACGTCGAAATAGGTCCTTTTGTGACAATAGAAGAAGACGTTGTTATAGGCGATCATTGTGTCATCAAACCGAACGCTGTTATTATGAATGGCACTCGACTTGGAGATCATTGTGTTGTGTATCCAGGAGCAATTATTGGTGCTGAACCGCAAGACTTAAAATTCCAAGGAGAGTACACGACTTTGGATATAGGTACACATACAACCATACGAGAATATTGCACAATTAATAGAGGAACGAAAGCAAGTGGGAAAACCACTATCGGACATCACTCATTATTGATGGCATATGTCCATGTAGCTCATGACTGCCACATTGGTAACCATACGGTATTATCTAATTGTGTTAATCTTGCTGGGCATGTGGATGTTGCAGATCACGCCATTCTCGGTGGCTTAGTTGCTGTACATCAATTTGTAAAAATAGGTCAATATTCATTTATAGGTGGCGGATCATTGGTCCGAAAAGATGTCCCGCCGTTCATTAAAGCTTCTAAAGAACCACTGAGCTATATCGGCGTCAATTCGATCGGACTGAAACGAAAAGGCTTTGCTAATGATCGGATACATACTATAGAAGACATCTATCGAGTGTTGTTTGTCAAAAACAAGAATAAGAATAAGGCGATGGAAGAGATAAACGAACTATTTGAAATAGGAGAAGACAGAGACAATATCATCGATTTTGTCAATTCCTCAGAACGAGGAATCATTAAAGGATTGACTGCTGTGTCATGAACATAGAATGTCAGTCATTATCTAAACGATACACACACAACTGGATATTCAAAGACTTAACGACTTCTTTCGACGGACCGGGAATACATGGAATTGCTGGTAATAATGGTTCTGGCAAATCGACACTTTTAAGTCTCATAAGTGGCTATTTAAGTCCCAGCAAAGGATCAATTCGATACGTCTTGAATGACAAAAACATTCCAAGAGAAAACATTTTCACAAAAATGGCAATTGCTGCACCCTATATAGATGTTATCGAAGAATTTACAGTCAGTGAATTACTTAAGGTTTATGGTAAACTTAAACCGTTAGAGCAACATTTAGACGCGAAGGAATTTCTTAAGGTCGCCTATTTAGAAAAAGACAAGAAAAAGCCAATTAAGTACTTTTCTTCTGGAATGAAACAACGCATGCAATTATTACTTGCCTTTAAAACAGATGTTCCATTTTTACTATTTGATGAGCCGAGTTCATTTTTAGATACGAAGGCTAAGGAGTGGTTTTATCAGCTTGTAAATACCTATAAGCATGAAAAGTTAATCATTATGGCATCCAATGATAAAGAGGATCTGCAGGCTTGCGAATTTTTGATTGAGATGTGATCAGCATTAATTCTGATCTCAGCTTAAGAAACAGAGCCTGTGCCATAAGGCAGGTCCTTTGCACTAGTTTGACTTCTGAATTAAAGGCCTCCGAACCAATGCCATTTAGTTAAAGAATTAAAGAGCGCCATAGGAGAGACATCCTAATAGCACGGTACAAAGTACCGTGCGAAATCGTTGCAAAGTAACTCCATTTAGCGCCTGCCAACCTTTGGTTGGGGATTTTTAGTTGAAAATCATGACAAATGGAATCTCAATTGTAACTGCTAGTTCTTCAATAAACCATCTAACAGACATTGATCACCGTACTTCTGGATTTATATTTAAACCGATTAAATCAAACAATTAGAGCCTCAATTATCCTAAAAGCTTTCTCATCGAGTGATCAATAGACAAATGTATATTGTCTTTCCCGATTAGCTTATAAATACCTTCTAAAATTAACCTGTCTCTTAATGGTCCTTTGGGTCCAGCTACATGCAAAGTTATATTATTCATTTTTATTTGTTGAATCAGTATTCTTAACTGTATCACCCCCGTACTATCGATGTTACTTATCGAAGACATATCCAATAAAAGGATTTTGGTTGAAGGCAATTGTTCTATTTCGGACAGGATAGAATCAAAAAAGTGATTGGCATTACCAAAAAAGATATCATCGTCGTATCTTATGATCAGGACATTGTCGTCCACAATAGCTTGATCAAATCGATTGACATTTCTGTAAATTCCAGAATCATCAATTTTGCCTAAAACGGCATAGTGAGGATCAGACACTTTTCGAAGAATCCACAAAATAGACAAGACAATCCCCGTCGTAATACCCGCTAATACACCAAATGAAAGTGTCGCTAGGAATGTTATCATCATAACACCAAAGTCGCCTCTATCTGTCTTAAACAGATGCATCGCTGTTTTATAATCAACTAATTTGATGACAGCCCCAATTATTATTGCAGCTAAGACTGCATATGGAATAAAGTAAAATGCTTTCGTAAATAGTAATAGTGAGACACCTACTAAAACACCTGCAATAATCGAAGACGTCCCTGTTTTAGCGCCAGCATCATCATTTAATGCACTCCTTGAAAAACTTCCTGTACTTGGAAAAGCCTGAAAAAATGCTCCAACGAATTTCGCCATCCCTAATCCTAATAGTTCTTTGTCTGCGTCAACCTCATATTTACCTTCTTTACCATCTAGAGATTTTGCAATCGCCAAGGATTCGACAAAACTGATGAAGCTAATCATTCCAGCCAACGGAAGTAAAGATACTATTACAGTATAATCCATGATGACTGGATTTATCAATGAAGGTAAACCTGATGGTACTTCTCCAATTATCGGCACCCTAGATGCTAGGTTAAAAAAGTTGACAAACAAACTCCCAATGACTATAAATACTAACGCTGCAGGAAAGGCTTGTCTAATTTTCTTGAATGCTAGAATGCCAATCAATGAAAAGATAAATAAACCAATTGCGTATAAACTTGAAGAAGACATATTTTTAATTAATTCTCTAATTGTTCCAAATAGATTTGGAGTTCGTTCTATGTGAATACCAAGCGCGTATTTAAGTTGGCCAATAATGATGATGACACCTGCTGCTGAGGTAAATCCTTTCAATACAGGGTGCGATAAAAAATTGACCAAGAAACCCATTTTTAAAAAAGACATGGTCATTTGTATCAATCCCGCCATTAAAGCGACCAAAATAGACAGTTGGATAAACTCCGTTGACATGACCTCTGCTCGATCACTAAGACCACTGACCATAATGATGGCAACAATTGCTGTCGGCCCAACAGACATGTATTTAGAAGAACTAAAAAGTGGGTAGATCAGTAAGGGAATCAGAAAGGTATATAATCCATAAATTGGTGGGACTCCAGCAAGAATCGCATAAGCCATTCCTTGTGGAATCGCCATCATGACAACTGTTACCGCAGCAATAAAATCTTGCCTGAGATAAGAGAAGTTAGTTAGATTTATCTGTATTGGTGATTTCAAAACTTAGTATACATTGTGATAAAAGTATCCCTTTCTAAAGGAAAAATACAATGAAATCATGAGTCAATCATCATTTTAGAATCTCTGTTTTGGCAAGTGCTTTCTATTCTCTTTATGACATTGATCGTGTGACAGAAATCCGCGATTTTAAAGTCGTCTGGCGTTAAAGGTATCACCTTGACTAATATCTCCTGTTTCTAGCCCATGTCTAAACCACCTCATCCGTTGCTCTGAAGTACCATGAGTAAATGTTTCCGGTCTGATGGTGCCAGTTGTTTGTCGTTGGATATTGTCATCTCCTATTGCTTCAGCTGCGCGCATAGCTTCCCTAAAATCATCTTCTTCGATAAGATCAGTTGTTTTATATGTGTGGTGAGCCCAAACCCCAGCTAAAAAATCAGCTTGCAATTCTAATCTGACCGATAAGTCATTATAAGCTGCTTGACTTATCCTGCTTTTTTGTTGGTGCACGTAATTAGTATACCCCAATAAATTTTGGACATGGTGACCGACTTCATGTGCCACTACATAGGCAAATGCAAAATCACCTGGTGCACCAAAATTTCGTTTCAGTTGTTCGTAAAAGTCTACATCTAAATATACCTTGCTATCTCCAGGGCAGTAAAAGGGACCAGTTTGAGATCCAGCCATACCACAAGCAGAATTGATTCGCTGTTCAAATAAAACCAGCTTTGCAGGTGTATATCGTTTGCCTAATTGTTCAGGAAAAATTCGGCCCCATACATCTTCGGTTTCTTTTAAAACCACCCCGGCAATATCGGCTAACGCTTCTTCTTGTTCTGTTCCAACATAAGGTTCATCAGACTGTTGTTGTGTCTGAGTTGGTGCTTGACTACCAGCTTGCTGTAAAAAACCAGATGGATCTCCACCTAAAAAAAATATCAATATTGCGATTAGTATTGCACCTATTCCTAAGCCTCCACCTATTCCGACTCTTCCGCCACGAGAAGACTCTCCTCTCCTGTCTTCAACGTTACGACTTTGTTCTTTGCCTTGCCATCTCATGTATTGTGGTATTTATTAACACTAATGTAAGCCAAATCTATAAATAGAAGTTCCCATTTACACCAAAAGAAAGTGAATCGAGACTTTTATTAGCAAAAGATTTTAGTTTTTATCAAGGTGAGAAACCCAGTGAATGCTATTATTCAAGAGTATTCTCAACGATGAGAGTGGGTAAAAGGTTAGCTAAATAATTTCTATAATGGTCTACTTTGGTATGAACTCAACTAACAATGAATGATCTAATTATTCTTAATTCCGCTTAGTCTATAATATACTATATCATTATTCCGTCAATTAAAAGGAGCCGTTGAGTTATTGCCAACTTATGGAAGGAATATAATTGTTCTCTAAAGTACTGGCAATTTTATTTCTATATAAATCCTATTGGCAATTGGGATCTATTTCAGCTAAAAATTCTCCGCCAGATATAACTTCAAACCCAGGAAGCATCTCAATTTCTGCACCAGCTGTTAACTCTACCATTTGAGAAACATCAACGATGTCATTGGTTTCGATTCTATTTTCTGCTTTATACGAATCAATTGGAAAAACTTCATTGCACGTCAATTCTAAAGTATCCTGACAACCATTATCACATGGCTGAGCAATTGCACCATCGACTTTACTTACTAATGGATTTGAACCAATTGTTAATTCTATGAAATGAAATTCTTGATTATTAAATTGAAATGCCAGCGTGCCAGGTGTACCCAATTCAAAATTACCATTTATAATTGTTGGTTGACAGTAGGTTGCAAAATCAACATAAGTTGTGCAAGTCGTGTAGACATTATTTGAGATTGTATAAGTATTTGTATTCTTGACTGTAATAAAAGATGAAGTACATGAGGTGATTCGTTCATAAAGTACAGCGACATTTCCAGACATTATTCCTGAAATAGCACCATCAGGTGTTGGAAATACACAGCTGTTGTAATAACATGACCGAGGAAAAAATTGTGTTCCAAAAAACTTCACATTGTCTGCAGGATTAATACCCCTAGCTCTAATTTGCGAAACTGAGCGAATAGCACCAGAATACCCATTGGTTCTAAAAGTTGTATAAATGGACATGTCTGCAACACCATCTCTGTTTATATCAATAGCTCGTGAACTGACTAAGCATTGCCCATTGACAATAAAAGGAGACAGCATAAATGTTGCCAAAGTAAATACTTGTGATAATGGTGCACTTAGACTTTCACCTTTAGTAAATGAATTATTTTGTATGTTAACTTCTGTTCTTCTATAATTGTCGAGATCCATTTTGATATGATCAGAAGTAGATGCTTTAATTTCTGAAGAGAAGGTTTTTTGAATCTTTTTCATTTTCTAAAATAATATATTTGCATTATTAAGACAACACTTATTTCATTTTTTCTCTATAAAGTTCTGGTTTTACACAAGCTGCCATTGTTTCTATCTCAAGTTGTCCATTAAAGAATTTATTCATTTCAGCTGAAGCGGCTATTGGGTTTTTGATTACATCATTATGATGAATATATAAGACATCCATATTTTGACGAGCCTTTAACCATGATTTAGTGTTATGAGCTGTTTTCTCGAGAGCACCTTGCAACTCAGTATTCTGAGTCTTTTTATGCCCTAAGCGGTCTAACATTTTGATTTGACTTGTCGCTACTTCTTCTAGAGGTCTTTCTATAAATACTATTTTATATTTATAATTTAAAGGTAAATGCTTCACCATTGGGGCTATGACTTTGATTAATTTATGATCAGCTAGGCCTATCCAATTTGAATTATTGTGAAGATGTTTTACTAAATCATGTTCAAAATATCCCTCTAGATTATTTTCATCAGCTTTTCTATTATTGTCAGTAAATGATTCTAGTCCTCCTTTTGTCAGCATTTGCATCAACATAGAAGTGCCAGATCTTGGCAATCCTGAAACCACAAATACTTCACCTTTATAGCTGGTTTTTAATTTTTCCGCGTGTAATTTACTTTTTTCATTATCTATGAGCTGAGTTCTATAAATATTAATAAGTAATTCTCTAATAAAATTATTTTCTGGTGTTAATTTCAGGCATTGTTCCAAAGCATGTGCAGCATCACTATATTGTCCTAAGTGATACAGGCTTCTTCCTAACGTTGCATGATTTTGAGCATTATTATATTGAAGCCCTAAAGCTGAAAGGCTATATTCTGCAGCTTCCTTATAATTCTTTTCTCGAAAGTGACTAGAAGAGATTAGTTGATGAGTTAGTGGGTTATCATAGTTTTTTTCTAATTCTTTTTCCAGACAATTTATTGCCTCACTATGTCTATTTAGTTGAAGGTAGCACTGAGCAATTTGATGATTCAATTCGCTAGAATTTTCATTCACTTTTATAGCTGCAGATTTAAATTTTTTAATCGCTTCTTGTGGCTTTCCTGTGCCTAATAATAGACTGCCTTCAAATATATAGATAGCTTCTTCAGAATACACACCTAAATCTTTTAAGTGTAAGATTATTTCTTTTGCCTCATCATTCTTTCCTTGCATTTGATAGCATGCTGCTAGCCTAATAGCATATCTAGGTGTCTGCTTGTTTGTATCAAATAAGTGTTTTAATATTTGTTCAGCTTCTTTTATTTTTCTCCCTTCTAAATATGCTCTAGCTAAATTGAAATCACATTCATCTTGTGTTCTTTTTAACTTTTGTTCATTACTATCTGCATTGTCTTCTACATATCCTAAATCAATGAGATGGCTCATTAGTTGATCTTTCACCTCATCTGACACTGTTGTGTTTGGTGAAAATAGTTTAGAAGTTTCGTATGTATTTATTTTTTCTGAAGGTGAATACGTTTCAAATAAATTATGTAAAATTCGGCCCTCCATGTCGTTGGCTATAGGGAGGTCGAAAATTTTCAATATTGTCGGAGTGATATCTATCACACTTGCGCCAAATACGAGTTCGTCCTTTTTAATACCAGGTCCTTTGGCTACAATAATACCATAAGGGCTATGTTCATGTGCAGGACCCGCAGGTTCTTTTGGAATATTCTTTGGTCTTAAATGGTCTGGCTGAAATCCATGATCAGAGATTAAGAGTACGGTCGCATCATCTGGAATTAATTCCATTATCCGACCTAGCATCATGTCGTGGAATCTATATGCAGATGTAATAACATGTTTATAAAGATCATAATCTGGCTTGCTAATGTGCGGTCTTTGTGGCGGAAAATATTTCATAAATCCATGACAATAGTGATCAATGCCATCCAAATAAAGCGCCGCAAAATCATAGTCTTCTAGACGCAGAATATTTGTAAATGAACTGTGAAGTGTAGAAGTTTCAGCAGTTATATTTACTACTGCTTGCAAGCGTCTATCTTTTGATTGATTAATTTTCCACGCTTCAGGTATAAAAGGTAGAAGATGCTTTTCTGTTAGTTCATTTGCATGAATTCTTAAATTCTTGAATCGATCTTCTAGATCTTTTGGATATATTGATCCATACGGTAAATTCCACTCGTCTCTTGTTTTACCTTTACTCTTTTGAAATAAATTTGAAATACTAATTCCAGTTAATTTCTCAGCAGGATGACTGGGCCACCACCCAACAACATGACAACGTTTATTTCTTTCACCGAGGATATCCCAAATTGCTTTCACCTTTCTGGAGGAACTCATCACTGGTTGTACATGTTTACCTGTTGCATCAACTTCTGAAAAGCCATGTATCCCATGATCATACGCTCGTTTTCCTGTGGCTATTGATGTCCATAGCATTGGACTATATGGAGGGTCTAATGTAGCTAAATTACCCATTGTCCCTTGTTGTATCAGTTTTGCTAAATTGGGCAACAATCCTTTGTCTAGCATTGGATTGATGATTTTCCAATCAGCAGCATCCCACCCAATTAATACAAGTTTTTGTTTGCCAGTTTCAAGTTTTGGTTTTTCTTGAATATCAATTTGTATTTTTTCATTTCTTTTTGCAGCCCTCCATGCTTCTAGGCCTATATCACCTAGCGCTAGAAGTCCAAGACTTCCTTCTTTGGGAATATCGTACTTATCACCGGATTTAAGTTGAATACTTGCCACCCCAGATTATTGTTGGTTCTCAATGATTAAAAGTACAACTTAATTTTATGACACAAATTGCTATTAATTTGTAACATCGTGCTAATGTATTTATTGACACAAATGAATCCAAAGCCAGAAGTAGAAGCTTTCATTTAGGACTTAAATAACAATGAGTGTTCTAATTATTCTTAATTCCATTCAATGGATAATACTCAAGACAATCACTGTACTCGAAGACGTATTCTCCTTTTTTGAAATTGTAGATAAATCTGTGCCTTGACCCTAAGGTATCAGGGTTGCCACTTTCAAATCCGATATCGCCTTCATACATGCAATGAACAAAATCACCTTTCAAACCTATCGATGGGGTTACAAAGATTGGTTTTACTCGGCTCAACTCTTCTTGTACTTCAGTATAAGTCTTGCAGTGCATGATTCGCTCTATATTCACAAAAGTTGGTGGGAGAAGCGCTATTTCACCTTTCTTAGCCGACGCCAATGCACCCTCTGGTGTCAGCCATCTGTGCTCCAGAATTTCAGAGCCATCAACAGAAACTGTTTGATTCTTCGACTCAAGTGCGTGAAAGAAGTAAGTGGAAAACCGTCTTTTCTGCATAACTGGAGTGGTCCAATGAACAAAAAATTCAATGGAGGCTTGATCAATATCCAAATTACTTTCCTCTTTTACTTCTCGTACTGCAGCGACTTTTGCTGCATCTAATTCATTTGAAAATACATCTAATTCATGAGGATCAATTTTTCCTCCAGGGAAAACCCAAAAGCCCGATGCAAATGCTAGTGTCGTATTTCTCCTGACCAACAATATCTCAATAGATGCTTCATTTTCGCGAATGAGCATGACTGTTGCCGCAGGCTTTATAATTGTCATTTGATAAGTGTCATTTATTGGCAAATGAAGTTTTATAAACGCTTCAATAAATAAAAAGCGCCCATCATCATAAAGACAATGGGCGCTTTTCAATTATTCTATATGCAGATCAATATTCCCACAAATCGTGTTCGAAATTGAATAACTCTGCTTTTATTTTATCTGACTCTAACAATGCTTGGATACCGTCCTCATAAATATTCTTTATGGATTGATCTAGAGCATTATTTTCTTTATAGATGTAACTGCTGAAAAATCGAGCTTCAAAGAGATCATACCAAGACATCGGTGCCATATTATTGAATTCATTGAATACTTGGAATTTGGCAAGTGTCTCTCTAGCTTCTGGATAATACACCCAAAATAATGGCACTGTATATTTGAATAATCCAGTCTCAGGATCAAACTCATCCAAGATAGGGGCGATACCTAAAATTCTAGGTTTCATTACTGATGCTTCCTCATCGAAATACCAGATTTCTTTGATTCTGTATCTGTTGATGTTTTCAAAGTTAAGATCATTAGATACTATTTTCACTTCCTCTTCATATGTCTCATCATTAAATACAACGATTGTATCCTGATTAGAAACGAGATCTGCGATATCAGAAGGTAACAACTCTTCCTTAAACTCATCATCTCTAAATGCTTTTGCATCTCCATTTTCTACCATCTCTTTTAGAATCTGAAACATTGGCATACCTGGATATTGAAACGGAAGATTCATCTTCTCTCTCACATCAATAATTCTCCAGATTTTTTTTGTCCATGCAACATCTGCTTCACGCACATGCTCCCATGGCAATACTCCATTGTCCACCATTAAGGTACGATGTACGATATCATCGATATAGTACTCTTCTAATGGCTCACTTGCTTCAGTGATCATTAGTGCATCTTTTTCATTTTGTGCTTGCATTGCAATACACATGAAAAGACAACTAAATGTAAGTAAGAATTTAAGTGATTGTTTCATAATCAAAATATCTTGATGTTGTGTCTACTTAATAGTAATACCAATTGTACCCAAATCTCTCGCTGCTGCATCACCTGGACAAGTACATTTTATGTTTTCAAAGAAAAATCTATCTCCTGGTTTTGCTTTATTGACCAAGGCTTGTGTTTGTGCATTGTATTTACCTCCCACATTCGTATTGGGAATGGCATCTTGTCTTTTCTCGACATAAACCAATCTAAATCCTTTAATAGTGCATCTAGCATCAAAATCAAAGCCTGATAGATCAGCTCTTAAGCTACTGTATGCTTTGAATTCGCCATTCCCCATGACGGATTTTTTATTCTTGCCCAACATTGGTACTGGATCAGGGATTCTTTTCACTCTAAACAACTTCGAATCACTCAATCCAGGCGCTGTAACATTTACTTTAGCAAATTGACCTTTCGGTGTTGGACTCGTTACTTTAACATTGTAAGTACCATCACCATTCTTGCTGATAGTACCACCACCACCGCCTCCCATAGAGACTTTGACTTGGTTAGATGCTACTCCTGCTGCTGATACCTCAATTGGATTATCAACACCAATGTAAAAGACATTCATTTTTGCTGCTGATACGGAAACAGATCTCTCTCCTACTTCGTATTCAAATTCTTTGTTCACTGTTTTAACCTCCCCTGTGGCCGGATTAGTGATTTTGGCAGTAGCCGTATATCGCTTGACACCTGTACTAGAAGTAGGTACTGTGTAGGTCGCAACTCCGTCTCTTAGAGGTAGATTCCTACCATTTATGCTTATTTTAATGTCTGTTTTAGAATCCTCACCAGCAAACGCACCAAGAAATAATTCAGACTTATAATTTTCACCTTTAATGATGTAAGATTTTTCTGGTGCAGAAACGACAGCATATTTGTCAAGGACCACTTCGGTAGTGGTGCCAACCTTTCCTGCTAAATAATTTAAAAACGAGGACTCACTACTTTTGATGTCATTTTGAAATTTTCTCAAAATGGGAATAGTCGCTTGAACTGGCATTTGTTTAAAGTTAAATTCAGACCAAGATTTAACACCAATTTTTTTCCTCCACGTTTCATCATCCACAATGGTAGGTAGTTGAGTCAATAAAGTCTCTCTGTCTTCCTCATCCGCAAGTTCAACCATGTTATTCTTGAACTCAATTAATTTTTGCTTCAAGTTTTCACCTTCATCACCATAAACTAACTTACGAGTTGTCACATCCTTATTCTTCTCACCTTTCAATTTAGTGACACCAGAACTAGTGGTAATGTAATCACCATCACCTACTGAACCATCTTGATCACCAGCAGAATCTATCAATTCGTCAATAATCGCATCAATCTCATCACTCATCCCACGAGAGAGATTTCTTGATGGATCTATCAGGTCAGCATACTTTGCAAGAGAAGCCTTTTTCTTGGCACCAGTCCGAATAATATCTGGTAAAGGAATATTAGCTTTTTCAATAGCTTCATTAGATTTAATCAAACCTTTATCGACTATTTTAAATGCATTGAATATCTCAGCAGAAACGTTTAGCGCAAGTAATGCAGTCAATACCAAATACATGACATTGATCATTAGTTGACGCGGTTCCTTTGGAATTGACATATATTATCTTTTAAAGGTTATTTAGTTTTTTTGAAAAGCACTTAGCACATTGCCATACACACCATTCAATGAATTTAAGTTTTTATTCAATGAATCAATGTTTTGTGTCATCGTCTGCATGCGCTCTTTATACACTTTAGTTTCAGCTACAGAAGCATCAAGATCTAACATCGCCTCATTGAGCTTCGCTGAGAAGCCACTCATAGCTCTTACGTTCTCTGCTGTTTGAGAGAAATCAACTTCTTGCAATGCTTTAAGAGAGCCTAAACTTTTTGACATGCCTCTCAGTTCGTCTAGCATCCCTCCCAGTTGTCCTTCAACAACTTCACCATTAAGTGGAGCAACGTTTGCAAAATTAGATGCAGCTGGGCCAGCACTTAATGGGCTTAAATTTGCAGCATGTTGATCTAAACCTGGGTATAATTTTTCCCAGTAATAATCTTTTTCTGGACCAATCAAACCTAGAAATAAAAAGATAAAGGCTTCGACTAACAAACCAATTGTTAAGAAGTCAAACTTTTGACCCCCAAAAACTGGCATTTCCCACGATTGTAACTTGTAGAGTGCGCCAATCATTACGAGTGCTGCACCAACACCAATGATTAAATTCTTAAGGTATTTAAAGGATTTGGATTTTAAAAAACTCATTTTTTATTATCGTTTTACTGTTAGTATTATGATTTAATAAATGTCAAACGCAGATAGCTATAGTTCTATTTTTCCAAAGTAAATAGTACTCCGAAGACAGATAGTGTTTTTTCTGATTATTGTCGGTTTTATACGTCTTTGTGGATGCCAATTAAGCCTACTTGAAATCGTTTAGAGATCTGCCCAAGAATGTAAGCGCACATCTAAATCCAATGTATGATTTTGCTGTATCTTGGTATTCCCAGTGTCTTGTTCCTGTTTGCAGATAATATGAAATATCTTTCCATGAACCACCTCTGATTACTTTTCTCTTTAAGGCTTTAGGATCATCTTCTTTAGCATCATATTTCAAATCAGGATTCATATCGTGGACATGAGAATATGCTTGTGGATAATAAGCCGTTTCTGTCCATTCTGCCACATTTCCTGACATATTATATAAGCCATAATCATTAGGGAAATAAGCTGTCACTGGTACAGTTGTCTCTCCGCCATCTTCTACATAATTACCTCTTCCAGGTTTGAAGTTTGCCAACAAACATCCTTTAGCATTTCTAACATAATATCCGCCCCAAGGGTACGGCGCTAAATCGTGACCTCCTCTTGCTGCGTACTCCCACTCAGCTTCGGTAGGCAATCTGAATACTTCTGTATTTTGCTCTCCACCACCACTATTCCATAATTGTGTTCTCCAATCACAAAATGCTCTAGCTTGTTTCCAAGTAATCCCTACCACAGGATAATCATCAAAAGCTGAATGCCAATAATAATTTCTTGCAAATGGCTCGTTATAGGAATATGAAAAATCTCTTATCCATGTTAATGTATCTGGAAAAACATTCACTTCCTGTTTGTTGATCAAATCAGATCTAGTCCCCTGAAATGACTTTGATGCAGCTTTCTTCCAATCAATCCATTGCCATTTATAGTTGAGTTGGCGAGTATCAAGTTCTCTTTTTGTACCTATTGCCATATCTCCTTGATAAAAAAGCTCATCAAGTGTCTCGTCTTGCCAGTCGATATCATAATCCCAATCAACAGATTCATTTCCAAAATCATCTTCTAGGATATCTCCCATAACAACATGTGCGACACTATCCTTGACATAATTGACAAATTGTCTGTATTCATTATTGGAAATCTCTGTGTCATCAATAAAGAAGCCTCTGATGGATATAGCTTTAGGTCTTTGAGTATATGTACTAAACACATCTTGATCACTTTGACCTATATGCGTCGTTCCAGATGGCACGTAAACCATGCCGTATGGATTGATTCCTTTACCCCAGCTTGGTCTCTTATCTACGCCTACCAATTGACCTGAATTACTTTTCCCACAAGAGGATAATCCTGCGATGAGGAGTAGAGCTAAAAAAGAATATACTATTTGCTTCATTTTATACGATGTGTTAGACTTCTGACGATGCAATCCTAGAAAAGTTGCAAATTTAGTTTTAGTTACAAAAAACATGGTTCTGATTGAGATAATTTCTTAGCGTCTATTTGATTAATATGTCTAGACAGACGTTTAACAAACGGTAGTTTTATCTCATTATTACATAAAAAGGTAAAAAATAAGGCGCTTTTGTAAAGTTTATTTGCAGTTATAAAAATCTAGGGTTGTAGATAACCTTTGGAGGAAGACCTAAACCGATGATTTTTTGCAGATTATAATTCAAAACAAACTCATGGGTGCCTTCATGAAATTGCTGTAATCCATTGATTCCCAGACCATAACTATAGGTTAGTTTATATTTTCTATTGAATCTTAGTCCCGCATAGAAAACAACTGCATCCAATGAATTTGCATTATAGCCCCTTACGCCTAGGCCACCAAAATATTGATTCCTGTAATTGGCTATTCCCGACAGGTCGACTTGGGTCTGTGCGAAATCTGATTTTACAAAAACTGATGGCAATATGGTAATGTCATAATTGATCGGAATATTAGCCTCAGCAAACCAATTTACTACGGTGGTTCTCTCTAGGTCAATGTCACCAATAGCGGTGACATGATTGGGAACATCGCTAATACTCAAGCCTGTTTCAAATAAATCATTAATGTAGTAGCCAGCAAAACTCCATATAGGTGCACTTCCAGTAATATCTCGATTAGCTAGAACACCATCATTGTGGTTGATGCTATTGCCTTCATAAATACCATCAGGTGTTGTTAATCGACTCGCATTCAAGCGATTCTGCAAAACACCAAGGCGTATACCTGCTGAGAATAATCCTATTGGCGATTCGTAAACGTAATTATATGATAGTGATATGCTTGTTGAGGAGAATTGTCCAATTTTATCATTTTCAAGACTAATGCCGATGCCTCCATTCCATATATAAAAAGGAAGGTGCGCATTGAAATTCTGAGTCGTCGGTGCGCCATCAAATGTGGCCCACTGTGATCTACTGCTACCTGTAATGCTGAGAGATCTATCAAATCCAGCATAAGCTGCATTAAATTGATATTTATTAAACATCTGTTGACTAAACTGTGGTGTTTGTTGTCCACTTACATCAGATGCAAATAAAAATATTGTCGTAGTTATTAAAAATAATGTTCTCAATGTCACAAACTGAGTTTCATTTAAATATATAAAAATAACGTGAGCAAAGTGGCTTACGCTGATTCAATTGCTAAAGAAAGTCCGTCAACTGCCGAAAAGACACCTTCGGGAAGTTTGGATTGCCAATCTTCAATCTTTCCCATATGATGGCTGATGTGCGTAATATAGGTCTGTCTTACACCAAGCTCTTTAGCTAATGCTACAGCTTGATCAACATTAAAATGAGAATGATGTTCTTTAAATCTCAAGGCATTTATAACAAAAACCTGACTCCCTCTGATTAATTCTCTCGCAGCCTCATCAACAAAATTAGCATCTGTCACATATGTAAAATCTCCAATTCTGAATCCCTGTACTGGTAGCTTGCCGTGCATCACTTGAATGGGCTGAATGCGAACCCCATTAATCTCAAATGCTTTATTAGGTGTGATCGTATGTGTCACCACCCTAGGTATACCAGGATACTGACTATCGCCAAAAACATAGTTGAATCTCTGTTTCAGCTCATTGATTACTTTATTGGTAGCAAAAAGAGGCATGTCTTTTCTTTGTAAAAAGTTGAACGATCTAATGTCATCTATACCTATGATGTGATCGTTGTGCTCGTGAGTAATCAGTACTACATCTAGAGATGTTACATTAGCTCTCAGCATTTGATACCTGAAGTCGGGACCAGTGTCGATAACGATAGAAGTATCATCTACTTGAACATGTACTGAGCATCTGAGGCGAGTGTCTCTTTTATCCTCTGATGCGCATGTGTCACATTGACAACCGATCACAGGAACTCCTTGAGAAGTACCAGTACCAAGAAATGTAACATTCACTTTCAATTGCAAATCGCTTTATTAGATCTAAAGCTACAATTTTATGCTACTTTAAGTTCAGACATTTCAAGTTGATCAGGCTTATCTTGATCTTGAGTTATATGAAGTTCTTTTATAATATCTTCTAAGCAGTCGATTCTAGCCTTAAGTCGAAAGAATTTATTGATGATAATGACTTTCTTTTCATTGACGATACAATGACCAGACTCAAAACTTCCTCTTTCATATCGAATTGCAAAGCCGCTTTCTTTGACCACTGACTCCAATCTCACTAACTCACTCTTCTTATACGCCATTTAGAATATATTACGGTTAATTTCTATATGAGCAAATATATTATAATTTCTATAATATGATGATGAATTATAAAAAATCTCTATATGAAAGTTTCAAACAATTGTCTACCTCCTTTCGTTTGACTAAAAAGCTTGTTTAAAAGCCATACTTTTAAGCTTATGAAGAACGTGATATTCTTCCTTTCTCTTTGTTTCTGTAGCAGTAATTTTGCTCAAGGTTTTGATGCAAGCATATTGGCTGGTTTCAATGCTGCTCAAATTGACGGTGATGACCTGGCAGGATTTAATAAATTTGGACTTCATGGTGGAGTTAAAGTAGGTTACTTTCTGAAACCAAAATTGCACTTATCTACTGAATTTCTATTATCACAAAGAGGTAGCCGTTCTAGTATCCGTTTGGGTTCTCCGACAGTAGATTCTAATATATCACTCAATTACATCGAGTTACCAATTGTTATCTCATTCATGGATTGGCTTGTCGATGATTCATATCATAAAGTTAGAGCAGATGTAGGTCTATCCTATGCTTATTTATATAATGCAAAGGCGAGCAATTCATTTTTTGAAGATGATGTTGACCTTTTTGCCAATAATGATGTCAGCTTTTTAGTGGGCTTAGGCTATAGATTTAATAAAAAACTAGGCATTAATTTGCGATATACACGCTCGGTAACAGCTTTATTCAATGATCCAGATGTACTTGTAAGAGGTCTTTTTGGATATTTCGTTACTTTTCGGGTTGAATACCACTTATGATGAATCATTATATATACCTCCTATTTGTTCTTTTACTAATTGCTGGCTCTTGCAAAGAATCAACAAAACCAGCTGTAGATACTAGTGTGAAAGAAAATTCAGCCGCAACACAAAAGATTTTACCTCCGATAAGCAAAGAAGAAATCATACAACTTTATGAAACCGCAGACTATTTGGATTATATTTTCTTTGATTTCCAATTTAGTATGAATCAAAGTGATCCTAATGCTGTAAAAGCAGCGGTCACCTTTATCAGTAATGAAGGTCCAAAAGAAGTACCTGCAAGTTGCAAAGCAATCGGACACCTTGTGTTTCAGCAAAAAGGAGAAATCATAAAAGAAGCAGATCTATTCTTCACAGAAAACTGCTATTTCTATGCGTTTACTAACGACGAGAATCGACAAACACATTTTAATGCCATGACAGATCAAGGCATCGGATTCTATCAACGAATGTTTACTCAAGCGATGAATCCTGCTCCAGCTAAGTGAAACGATTAGCCTGCATTGATCTTGGTACAAATACGTTTCATCTTCTCATTTGTGAGGTTGACGATCCTGACGATACACTAAAAGAGGTATTCCGCGAGCGCCAATATGTCATTCTTGCAGAGAACGGTATGACAAAGATCGGAGACGAACCACTGGTTAGAGCAAAAAGTGCCATCGACCGCTTCAAAGAAATATTTACTGAATATCCACCTGATGAATTAAGAATAATAGGTACGGAAGCACTACGCACAGCCTCGAATGGCTCTATTGTTACAGATTATATTTCTAGAGAATTAGGTGTCACTCCCGAAATAATCCAAGGCAATCGAGAAGCGACTTTGATTTATAAAGGCACTAAACAAATTGTTAATTTAGATTCCGGATGGTTTTGCATCATGGATATCGGTGGAGGTAGCGTAGAATTTATTATCACTAAGAACAATTCTGTTCAATTCATGAACAGTTTTAAGGTTGGGGTTATGGTATTGTTCAACCAATTTCAGCATTCTGATCCAATTAGTGATACTGATATAATATCCATCCAACAATTTCTAGATAATGAATTAAAAGAATTGACGGGGTTTTTAAAAACCATCGATGGCCCAATCACATTAGTCGGTGCAAGTGGATCATATGAGGTGTTACAAAGTGTGCTAGAAGGGAAAGTCAAACGCACAGATATCTCCACTTTCCAAATAGATCAATTTTACTCAATATTTAAGCAGATTTTACCATTAGAATTGAAAGACATATTACAATTTCCAGGGATTCCAGAGCAGAGAGCAACATTGATTGTTGTCTCCTTTCTGTTGATTGATTTTGTGCTCCAACAACAAACATTCAGTGCAATCACAGTGTCCCCGTTCGCACTCAAAGAGGGCTTAATTGCTGAGATGTTGGAATAAATTTAGATTACTCTAAAATAATTATTAGATTTTTCTTATTTTTGTGAATATGCAAAATTTTATTGATATAATATCAGCAGAATGGGTGTTGCGTGCATTACTGGCTTCGTCCATGGTAGGAATCATGTGCGGAGTGATCGGCGCATTCATTGTATTGCGAAATATGTCATTGATTGGAGATGCTTTGTCTCATGCCATTTTACCCGGAATTGTTGTTGCATTTGTCCTTGTTGGTTATAGCACTATTGGCTTTTTTATTGGTTCTGTTATTGCTGGATTGATTGCTGCAGTTGGCATTACATGGATTCAGCACAATGTAAAGACAAAGAATGATGCCGCTATTGGTATAGTGTTTACCAGTATGTTCTCTTTAGGAGTTATGGGTATTTCTTATATCAGCAATCGGCCAGGAGGCGGTGTGCATCTTGATTTGAAAGACTTTCTTTTTGGTACTGTCCTAGGCATATCAAATGAGGATATTATTCTCACAGCTGCTACATTAATTTTTACTTTATTGAGTATCGTTATCTTTTACAGGCACTTATTCATCACCACATTCCAACCAATCATTGCGGAAACGATGGGTATATCCGTAAAATTCATCCATTATTTCTTAATGCTCTTGTTGTCTTTTGCTGTTGTCTCTAGTCTTCGCTCGGTAGGCGTCATCTTGGTAGTAGCAATGCTGATTACTCCAGCCTCTACGGCACTTTTGCTCAGCAACAAACTCAAGAGTGTGATTTTCTTATCTGGTCTATTTGGATTGTTAGCAGCAATATTGGGACTCATCTTAGCGATCATTTTAAATACCACTCCGGGACCAGCCATGTGTATCATCGCTACACTCGTCTATTTTCTTGCAGCGATATTTGCACCAGAAAAAGGCATACTGTCAAAGTACAGATCACGACTAAATCAAAAGCAGAAAATTGATCAAGAAGACATTATCAAACTCGCTGTCAAACA
>Ga0209187_1000359_pt1 | contig 86657 bp, 61 predicted proteins | sample BantaG_FD_187430 | JGI IMG/M metagenome (GOLD analysis project Ga0209187, IMG submission 187430) | Marine algal microbial communities from Bantry Bay, Ireland - BantryBay_4 metaG (SPAdes) (version 2) | ecosystem: Host-associated > Algae > Red algae > Unclassified | place: Bantry Bay, Ireland...
TCTCTTGTACTTCTCCCCAGCCTTCTTGTAGTGACTTACCCATCTCATAAGAGACTAATCTTCCGAGGGCATCTTTATTAGCACGTAGTGCATCGCCATATTGTCTGACGATCTCACCTCTCTGAGGCGCAGGTACCTTTCTCCATTCTACGAATGCTTTCTCAGCGGTCTTGATAACTTTTTCGTAATCTTTCTTAGATGTTACTTCCACTTTTCCTATCGACTTGCCGTCTACAGGAGAGTAAGACTCTATCGTACCAGATTTAGACTTTATAGATTTCAAGCCCGTGAATGTACCGGGATTACTTTTTTTGAGTTTGAGTTTCTTTAAAAACGTTGTATTCATATGAGATTTTTTTTATGATTGCAAATGTATGAAAAGCATACCTCTAATTTGTATTTATATAAGTGTCTCGGAATAAGCATTGATAAAAAAGAAACCAGAAATAAATCTATTTCTTACGAGGAATAGTAATGAACGAATATTGAGGCGAACCCGTTTTATTTGATGTATTTAGTGAGTCTACAAGATATTGCTAAGATTCATCCAATAATTCATCTATTATTAGAAATATTCGGGCTTATAAATGGGAGTTTCAGTAACTTCGAGCTTGTCAAAGAAGAAAAAAGCAAATGTTAAACATATTTAAGAAAGTTTTTGGGACGAAGTACGATAAAGACATTAAAGCGATCAATCCCTACGTAGAAAAAACAAATCAATTCTTTAACGAATACCAATCACTAAGCCACGATCAACTTAGAAATAAGACGATAGAGTTTAGAACTCGTATTAAAGAATACCTGAGTGATATTGATGCTCAGATCACTCAGGCCGAAGAAGATGCACAATCGGAGCAAGACTTATCCCATAGAGAAGATATATATCGTGAGATAGATGAATTAACTAAAGAGAGAGATACTCTATTGGAAGAGGTGCTTATGGACTTACTGCCAGAAGCATTTGCGGTAGTTAAGGAGACAGCTCACCGATTCATGAATAACACGACTATAGAAGTAACGGCTACTGACCAAGATAGAGATTTAGCAGTCAACAATACCTTTGTCACTGTTGATGGAGACAGGGCTATATGGAAGAATTCCTGGACCGCAGCTGGAGGAGATATAACATGGAATATGTTGCACTATGATGTGCAGCTAATCGGTGGTTATGTACTACACTCAGGTAAGGTGGCAGAGATGCAGACAGGAGAGGGTAAGACCCTTGTGGCAACATTACCGGCATATCTTAATGGACTCTCTGGAAAAGGCGTACACGTCATTACCGTTAATGATTATCTTGCAAGAAGAGATAGCGAGTGGATAGGTCCGATATTTCAATTCTTACAACTAACAATAGATTGTATCGATAAGCACAAGCCACACTCTCCAGGCAGGGTAGCGGCATATAAGTGTGATATCGTTTATGGAACCAACAATGAATTTGGCTTTGATTATCTGAGAGATAATATGGTCAAGTCCCAAGAAGAAAAAGTACAGGGGAAGCATCATTATGCGATGATAGATGAGGTAGATTCTGTTCTGATAGATGATGCAAGAACACCCTTGATTATTTCTGGTCCTGTACCTGCAGGTACTGAAGAGCAAGAATACCATATCCTCAAGCCCAAAGTAGAAAGGTTAATCAATGCTCAACGTAAGATGGCTACAGATTATCTTGCTAAGGCTAAGCAACTTTTTAAAGATGGTAATACAGGTCATGACGAAGGTGATACGGGTATGGCACTATTGAGATCATATAGAGCATTACCAAAGTATAGACCATTAATAAAATTCTTAAGTGAGGAGGGTGTCAAAGCGACACTGCAGAAAGCTGAGAATTACTACATGCAAGAGCAAAGCAAGAAAATGCATCTTGTGGATGAAGACTTGTTATTCACAATAGATGAGAAAAACAGGAATGTAGAACTTACCGAAAAAGGGACCGAGTTCTTATCTAACGGTGAGAATGACAAAAGTTTTTTTGTAATGCCAGATATAGCTGATGAAATGCAAGCTATAGACAGTGAGATGAATACTTCAGGTGTAGACCTGACAGAGAAAAAAACAGAGTTAATACAGGACTATTCTGTGAAGTCAAGAAGACTACACGCCGTAAGTCAATTACTGAAAGCATATACGATTTTTGAAAAAGAGGAAGAGTACGTAGTTATCGATGGTCAAGTAAAAATAGTCGATGAATCTACTGGTCGTATGATGGAAGGTAGAAGATATTCTGATGGACTGCATCAAGCCTTAGAGGCTAAGGAAAATGTAAAAGTAGGTGACATTACACAAACATATGCAACCATTACGTTACAGAACTATTTTAGAATGTACCACAAGCTGTCTGGGATGACAGGTACTGCAGAGACAGAGGCTGGAGAGTTCTGGGAGATATACAAATTGGACGTCGTAGTTATACCTACTAATAGACCTATAATCAGAAAAGATGATGAAGACCTCGTATATAAAACTGCAAGAGAAAAATATAATGCAGTTATCGACGAGATAGAAAGATTAACCAAAGCAGGGAGACCTGTGCTACTCGGAACAACAACAGTAGACATATCTGAGAAGCTAAGTAGAATGCTAAAGCTTAAAGGTATTAATCATAATGTATTGAATGCGAAGCAACACCAAAGAGAGGCAGAAATAGTAGGTGAAGCTGGTATGCCTGGTAAGGTTACAATAGCCACTAACATGGCTGGTAGAGGTACCGATATCAAGATCTCTGATGAGGTTAAGAAAGCTGGTGGTCTTGCCATAATCGCAACAGAAAGACATGACTCTCGACGTGTGGATAGACAGTTAAGAGGTCGTGCTGGAAGACAAGGAGATCCTGGATCATCACAATTTTATGTTTCTCTTGAGGACAAGTTGATGAGACTATTTAACTCAGAGAGGATATCTGGTGTCATGGATAAGATGGGTCATAAAGACGGCGAAGTTATCCAACACAAAATGATCACAAAGTCCATAGAGAGAGCTCAGAAAAAAGTAGAAGAGAATAACTTCGGAATTAGAAAAAGATTACTAGAGTATGATGATGTGATGAACATCCAAAGAGTAGCGATCTACAAGCGAAGAAATAATGCCCTCTCTGGAGAACGACTTTCTGTAGATCTTTATAATATGATTACTTCACTGACAGAAGGACTTGTAGAAGACCATAAGTCTGCTGGTAATTATAACAGCTTTAAGAATGATTGCTTGACCGCGTTGTCATTAGATACTAAGATTGATGAAGTAACATTTACAGAAGGTACAGTTCCACAATTAGTCGAAATGTTCCAAGCTGAGGTATTTGAAAATTATAAAAACAAGTCAGAGAAAATTACTGAAGTACTTCTTCCGGTAGTTACATCTGTCCTCGAGAGAGAAGGCCATAAGTATAAGCGTATTGCGATACCATATGTTAGTGGCTCAAGAGAAAAGCCATTACCTATCGCCGCTGATCTTCAGAAGGCCGTAGATAGTGAAGGCGAGACGATAATGAAAGATATTGAGAAGGCATTAACGCTAGCACTCATAGATGAGAACTGGAAAGAACATCTCAGGAGCACTGACGAATTGAAAGATTCTGTGCAGTCGGCTTCATTTGAGCAGAAAGATCCATTAGTCGTATATAAGATGGAGGCTTATGATTTATTTGAGCAGCTCGTCTACAGAATAAATTATGATGTTATCTCGTATTTAATGGGAGGAAAGTTGATGATAGGTAGACCTGAAGATGTCAGAGAAGCTAAGGTCAACAAGACGGATTTTAAAAATGTAAAAACCAGTAGAGCTGATCAGGCACGTAGACGTGCAGCAATGCAAGCAGGTCAAGCAGAGAGAGCTAAGCCAGAGACATTTAAAAGAGATGAGAAGAAAGTAAAAAGAAACGACCCATGCCCATGTGGTAGTGGTAAGAAATACAAACAATGCCATGGTAAGTAGTCCAAAAAAAATCTTTATAAAAACGCTATTGATACTAATGGTAATTTTTGTCTTTGGTCTCAAGTCCGATGCACAAGTTATTGTTAATGAAGAACCGTCTATCATTAGACTCATGCAAATATATAAGAGTAAGAACGCTCAGAATCCGATAATACGAGCATGGCGGATACAGATTATGGCTACAAGTGATAGGATGGAAATGGAAAAAGCATACAAGAAATTTGAAATGCTCTATCCACATATAGATTATGCATGGGAACATAATCCACCCTACTACCAGGTCAGAGTAGGTGCATATGAGCGCAAGGCTGACTTAGAAGCGACACTTCTGGAGATGAAGAAGGACTTCCCACTATCCATCCCAGTACAAGATGATATTGCCAAAAAAGACTTAGTTGAATTCTAATGCGTCGGAGAGCGGCAGCAAAGTCTATAGATTGGATTCTATTATCAGTAACAATTGCTATTGTGGCTATAGGCTGGCTTATGTTATACGCTGCTAGTTATGAAGGTTCTGGAAGTTCATTTAATTTCAGTTCAGCTATAGGTTCTCAGACAATATGGTTAGGTGTCTCTGCAATTATCTGTGCAGCAATTATGGTAACAGATTGGCGTATATGGAGTAGTCTTGCTTATCCGATAATGATAGCGACCACTTTATCATTAATTGCAGTACTTGTTATAGGCAAAGAAATAAAGGGTGCCACCTCATGGTTTTCGATTTTCGGATTTTCCATTCAGCCATCTGAGTTTGCTAAGTTAGGTACTGCCTTAGGGTTCTCTGCATATTTAAGCCAACCTAATATTAATCTTGAAAATTCTAAGACGATTATACAGGCTTGTCTTATATTTCTAATTCCTGCGGGACTAATTTTATTACAACCCGACGCGGGGACATCTATAGTTTTCCTAGCATTTTTTGTGCCTCTGTTTAGAGCAGGCTTGAATGCATCACTATATATTCTTGGACTATCCTTAGCATTCATATTTATAGGTTCGTTGATATGGTCACCATTTTTGATGTTCATATTAATCCTGTTGTGTACGAGTTTATTTCTTACAGTTAATCTTAAGGAATATAAACTTCCTATGAGTGTCATATTATTACTAAGTCTTTTTTGTCTAGCCAGTTATAATTTTATGGACTATAGAATTTTGCTTGGTCTTACGGTTGTAGCAGGAGGCTATATTTCCTATCAAGTTTTTGATCAAGGAAAGTATAAGACGCTATTGATAGGGTTGATTTTAGCTTGTGTGGCATCAGCACTATCTTTCGGAACGAAGTGGTCGTTCCAGAATGTACTGAAGTCACATCAGAGAGATAGAATCAATGTATGGTTAAGACCCGATCTCTGTGATCCTCAGGGCTCACTCTATAACATTATACAATCCAAAACTGCGATAGGATCTGGCGGTATTGCTGGGAAAGGTTTTCTCAATGGTTCCATGACGAATCTTAATTATGTACCAGAGCAGAAGACGGATTTTATCTTCAGTACATTAGGAGAAGAACAGGGATTTTTAGGATCCTTTAGTTTGATCGTTCTTTTTACGGTTATGCTCATACGTATAAGTATTATAGCAGAACGAGCCAAGCTCCCTTTCGTTAGGTACTATGCTTATTCGATAGCAGGATTTATATTCTTTCATTTTTTTATAAATGTAGGTATGACGATGGGTATCATGCCCGTCATAGGTATACCCCTAGCATTCATGAGTAAAGGGGGTTCTTCACTGATTGCATTTCTAATTATGATAACTATATTGCTTAAAATGGATCAGAAGCGTATTACGTAAAATACAACATTAGACATTTTGTCACAAGCATTTAATTTTATAAGTCAGATTGTCGTATATTTTTAGCCTATTACAAACGGTCCACAATTTGATGGTACACCATTGGATAAAAGAATAAAACATGACATACGATAACTTTACAATAAAGGCGCAAGAGGCAATAATAAAAGCCCAACAAATCGCTAAGAATCACGATCAGCAACAGGTGGATACGCCACACATGATCTTAGGTATTAAGGAAGTAGACGAATCCTTAGTAGAATTTCTAATGAAGAAAATGGGCGTTAATTTAGCAACATTAGATAAGACACTTAAGGATCATGTTGCAACCTACCCTCGGGTAGAGGGCTCTGACAAACAGTTTCTCACTAATGACTCAAATGCATCATTAAGTAAGGCTAAGAAATTACTTAAGGAATATGGAGATGAATTTATTTCCTTAGAGCTAATTCTCTTAGGTATAGTGGCAGGTAAGGATAAGGGAGCTCAGATATTAAAAGACCTCGGTGCAACTCAGAAAGCTTTAAAAGCGGGTATTGAAGAAATACGAAAAGGACGTAAGGTTAATACACAAAGTGCCGATAATGCTTATAACGCATTGAAGAAGTACGCAATAGACTTAAATGAAAGAGCAGAGTCAGGTAAGCTAGATCCGATCATCGGTAGAGACGAAGAGATAAGAAGAATCTTACACATATTATCAAGAAGAAAAAAGAACAACCCTATTATAGTGGGTGATGCTGGTGTAGGAAAAACGGCAATAGTAGAAGGCTTAGCGTGGAGAATTGTGAAACAAGATGTCCCTGAGAATCTCCAATCTAAAAGACTATTCTCCTTAGATATGACAGCTCTTATTGCTGGTGCAAAATTTAAAGGAGAATTCGAAGAGAGACTGAAAGCTGTCGTAGAAGAAGTAAAAGAGTCAGATGGCGAAGTTATATTATTCATAGATGAGATACATACACTCATCGGAGCAGGCGGTGGTAACGGTGCTATGGACGCTGCTAACATTCTTAAGCCAGCACTCGCGAGGGGAGAGCTTAGAACTATAGGCGCAACGACACAAGATGAATATCAAAAATACTTTGAAAGTGATAAGGCACTTGTTAGAAGATTTCAGTTAGTATACATCGACGAGCCAAGTGTAGAAGATACGATCTCTATATTGAGAGGTATCCAAGAGAAGTATGAGATGTATCATAAAATAGATATTCTGGACGAAGGCTTAATTGCCGCGGCACAATTATCACATAGATATATAACAGAAAGAAAACTGCCAGATAAAGCTATAGACCTGATAGATGAAGCTGCAGCTAAGATGAGACTCGAATTGGATTCTGTCCCTGAAGAGATAGATGAGATGGATCGTAAGGTCAGACAGCTTGAGATAGAGCGAGAACAGATCAAAAGAGAGAAAGACGAAAAGAAACTAAAGCGTATCAATGAGCAGCTAGCTAATACCAAAGAAAAATTAGACTCGCTTAATGCAAGATGGCAGAATGAGAAAGGAATAGTTGATAGAATGTTAACTATAAAAAAAGAAATAGAGGAGTATGAGCATGAAGCAGAGATGGCAGAACGAGATAGTGACTTTGAGAAAGTAGCCAAAATTAGATATGGTGATCTAAAAGAGAAAGAGGCACAGCTTAAGGAAACACAAAAAGAACTTGACAGTATAGAAGCCGATTCAAGATTTACTAACGAAGAAGTCACTGCTAACGATATAGCAGACGTCGTAGCTAAGTGGACAGGTATACCTGTAGCCAAAATGCTGCAAAGTGAAAAACAAAAACTTCTAAAGTTAGAAGACGAGATAGGCAAGAGATTGATAGGACAGAAAGACGCTGTTGTCGCAGTATCAGATGCGATACGTAGAAGTAGAGCAGGACTTTCTGATCCTAATAAGCCTATAGGTTCTTTCATATTTCTTGGTCCTACGGGAGTAGGTAAGACGGAGTTAGCTAAGACGCTGGCAGAGGTGTTATTTGATGATGAGCGAGCTATTACAAGAATAGATATGAGTGAGTACCAGGAGAAGCATTCTGTATCACGACTTGTAGGAGCCCCTCCAGGATATGTAGGTTATGATGAAGGGGGACAACTTACAGAAGCGGTAAGAAGACGACCTTACTCTATTATACTTTTGGATGAGATAGAGAAAGCACACCCTGATACATTCAACATATTATTGCAAGTATTAGATGATGGGAGACTTACTGACAATAAGGGTCGTGTTGCTAACTTCAAAAACACCATTATTATTATGACATCTAATATGGGATCAGATACGATATTAGAAAACTTTGAAGATCTCGAAGCAGTAGGTGATGACCATAGAGAAGATATTATAGAAACTACAAAACTTGAAGTTTTTGATTTTCTGAAAGAGACACTAAGGCCAGAGTTTCTTAATAGAATAGATGAGACCATTATGTTCCATCCTTTGACCAAAGCAGAGATTAAAAAGATTGCTTTCTTACTGCTTAACAAGACTAAGAAGAATTTAGCTGCTCAAGAATTAAGTATAGAGTTCTCGGATACGGCTATGGACTTACTTGCTGAATTAGGATACGAGCCGCAGTTCGGAGCACGACCACTTAAGAGAGTAATACAGAGAGAGGTCATCAATCAACTGTCTAAGCAAGTGCTTTCAGGAGAGTTTACTGCAGGTGAGACGATATATGTCGGTACAGATCTTAAAGGATTTACTTTTTCAGAAAAACCTAATGAGTCGACGTCTCGTCCTTCTGTCGAAAAGAAAACCAATTCCAGCAAAGCTGATAAGCTTAAGAAAGCTGCTGACGATGTAAAGAAAATAGTGAAAGACATCAAGAAGGATGGCGGCAAAGAGAAGTTAAATTAGAGATATGTAAGGATGTCACGGAGCGATTAATGCGAGATGCTCATAATTTTGCGAGCGACATGTATGGATCGCCACGAATGCACGAATCGTTACAGGTGCATGTTTTAAGATCTTAAATAGTATTAGTACTTGTGATGTATATGATTCGTGCATTCGTGGCAAAGGAAGTACTCGCTACACAAGCAATAATCTATAGTAAAATATTAATCTCTCTTAAAATGGATATCAGATTGCGGAAATGGAATTGTAATATTATCATCTCTGAACAATTGATCTATCTCTAATCTGATATCACTTTTTATATCTTCTATAATAAGTAAGTTACGCGAGAAGAAGTATAGACTAAAGTCCAATGAAGAATCTCCAAAATTCTGAAACCTAACGAAAGGTGCAGGAAATTTTTCAGCGTAGGGATTATTGTCTAAGCTTTGGAGCAACAACTTTTTTATAAGAGCCGTATCAGAACCATAAGCTACGCCGACATCAACATTAAACCTTACTCGCTCATTAAAGTGATTCCAATTTACCACCTTATCATTGACAAGCATGTGATTAGGAACGACGATACTAGTATTGCCACGTGTCTCTATCATACTCGCTCGCATTCCGATCTTCTTGACGACACCCACAGTAGAGCCAAATTCTAACACATCACCTACAGAAACACTCCTCTCAAAGAGTATAACTAATCCAGATATAAAATCATTAAATGTCTGCTGTAGCCCAAGTCCGATACCAACAAGAAGAGCGGCAGCACCACCGAGTATAAGACTCATATCTATACCTAAGACATGAAAACAGACGATGATAGCGATTAAATATACGACGTACTTGACAAGCTGATTAACGGCAAATTGTGATCCTACATCTATCTTTTGTTTCTGATAGACATTAAAGAAGAAGATATTAATAATAGCCCACACAAATAATCTTGCAGACAATATGACTAAGATGGCATTAATAATATTTGACAACTTAAACTCTACAGACTTATCACCAAAGTTTCTATTGAATAGCGTGAAGTCAATATGAAAATTCTTTAAGGCAAAAAGAAGAACGATGACATAGAAGATAGATTGTACTAAGCGCTTAGCTGTTATTTCACTCTGGCTTAATGTAGCATCAGAAATTTTCTTCACTCTACTGCGAGCTGCATAATAGTTGTGGATGATAACATTGGACACGAACCAGTCAATCAATCTTACAAATTGTACAAATAACAATGCCTTAATGATAAGAACTATTGTAAAATCAAAAGTTTCAAATCGATATAAAATATGGTTCTGGTTAAATGTAAGTACAGCTGCTAAGACAAAAACTAAAAGCACAAGACCTCTGAGTAGCCTTGTAAGGTTTTTCTTTTCGGTCACATCCATCTCTGCACCTTCAAATACCTTAGGAAAATACTTCTTAAGTATAGCTCGGTATATAGCAAATAGTAAAGCAATAGCAGCGAATAGCGTTGTTACCTTACCTACAGTAATACTTTGATTAATTAAATCAAAAAGATGATATGACAATATTTCATTCACAGTATCAAAATTAAACCAAATTACTAAGCTTGCACATAAAGGATGGATTTATCCATAAATGCTTCTTCGGGAATAAGAGTATGAAGATGGGTTTGCTCTACACTATGTTGTCTAATGACTTCAGCAATCTCCTCTTTTAAATTACCGCCTTTGAGAGTTATGAGACCGTTAGGAAGAATGTTTCGATTATTGTGATGGATGAGGGGCAATGAAAATTCTATAAGCCGATCTAACCTTGTGACAGCTCTCGCAAGAACAAAGTCAAACTGCATCTTTAATTCTTCTGCTCGCTTATGCAATGCCATTACGTTATCTAACTGTAGGGTACTAATGAGCTCATTGACAACGCCGATCTTCTTAGCGGTCCCATCTACAAGTAAGAATTGTACCTCAGGAAATAAGATAGCAAGCGGAATTCCAGGTAAGCCACCACCAGTACCTAAGTCGAGTATTGTCGTACCGTCTGCGAAGGAAGTATATTTAGCAATAGATAGAGAGTGTAGTATATGTCTATGATATAGACTGTCTATATCTTTTCTTGATATCATATTTATTTTAGAATTCCACTCACTGTAGAATGGTCCAAGCTGACTTATTTTGTCTTTCTGATCAGATGTTAAGTCAGGAAAGTACTTAAAGATGATATCAGTTCCAGCTACCATTTTTTATTTTTAGGTATAAATAGTGCAAAGCTAAAAAACACATAGTAAAAAGCTTGTAAGATATCCATTATCGGAAAGCTCCATATAGAATTTTGCGAAAGCATCTTCTTATAAAGACCACTTGAGATAGACATGACTATAAGAAGGCGTATAAGATATATACCGAGGGCTATCTTCCAGTAAGCAGTACACATCAGTATTATAAGTAATCCATAGTATCCTACTTGGGAGAGCGTATACGCAGATATAGCAATCTTATGGCTCAGTTTATACCTGTGAGACACACTGTAATGTCTTCTTTTCTGATCAAGATATGCTGAGTAAGAATTAGGTGGAGAAGTCCATACGAATGATTCCTTAGAGATATTTATAGTCGTATTTTTCTTATTTGCGACAGCATTAACGGTGAGATCATCATCTCCAGAGCTTAGATCTAAGTGAGAAGCGATATGTTCTGGCTTTACAGTGCCTTTATTATACATAATATTCCTTCCTACGCCCATATATGGTAGACCTGCTGCTGCATATGAGAGATATTGTACACCCGTTATCCAAGCTTCGAAGTGGATCCATCGACTTAGAAGTGTATCATCGGTTCTGTAAGGGCTATAGCCCAAAACTATTGAAGATTCGGAGCGATTGGCTTCAGAAATCATGGATTTTGCCCACTTATTGGTATGCGGTTGGCAGTCATCATCGGTTAATAATATCCATTGTGTCTCAGTTTTAACAAATCCTTCGATGAGAGCCTGTTTCTTACCATCAATATTTGTCATAACTTTGTGGTAATTAAGATACCTTTCTTTCTGCTGCAGCTCCTTAATATATCGACAAGTATCTGCATCGGAAAAGTCATCAACCAAGAAGATATACAGTCCATCATAGTTTTGTGATAGAATTGAGGGCAGATTAGACTTGAGATTGTCTAGCTTGTTCTTAGTGCATATGACAGCAGTAATCGGTGGGTAAGAGTCTGTTTCTGCTGCTTTTTTTATAAAAAGTAGCCTCGAATAGACCATTATCCATATGACTAATTGTATGATAGCGACAAGAATGAAGAAATATAGTGTTAGATGAGCCAAATGACAGCTGTTATACAAATAATGTACATCAAAAGTATCTTATTATTTGTTGTAATCAATGCTGTTGTTGATATAGCTAGATTCTACTAAGGCGTGTCCAGTATGAGGATATGCGACAAACATAGAAACAACATAATGTAATTTTACATTAGACTTTAAATATTCGAACGAAATGAGAAAATTGATTTTTTGCCTCTGGATGGCTAGTTTTACTCTGTCTTTATCATCGCAGATGCTTATAGATGGAAAAACTCTATATGGTAATGAGTGGATAGACTATGATAAAACTTATATCAAAGTTACGCTTGATCAAGATGGTATGTATCAGCTCAACTATAGCGATCTATTAGCAAAAGGGATACCGGCAGGAGTTATCGGTGCTGGAATTCATGTTACTCACATGGGTGAGCAAGTAGCTACTTATGTGTCATCAGAAACTTCTTGGAGTAATGGAGACTTTATAATATTCTATGGTGAGAAGAATAGAGGAGAGATGGATGCTTTCTTGTTTAATGATCCCGAAGGCGAACAACTAAATCCAAAGTATAGTCTATTCTCAGATGAAAGTACTTATTACATCTCTTGGGCCAATGCGCCAAGTAGTGCTTTACGTTATTCAGAATTAGACAATAATGTTGCAGGAACTAATGTGCTGAAAAAGAAATTCTACCTACATAAGGAGGACCTCGTTTTTTCTGATAAAGCTTGGAGTCCACCGGCACCTAATGATCACGAAGTTGACTTTTCTTCATTTATAAAAGCGGAAGGTTTCGCTACGCCATTAAGGTCTAAGCATAATTTTTCGATACCAGTTACTGATGTAGCTCAGGGAGCAACAGCTCTTCTTAACTATAGAATGGGTACAAATTCTGCAGACCACAATATTCAAGTTTACTTTAATGACATCTTAATAGAGGCAGAAGCTGTAGGCGGGGCAGCAGTAATCGACAAAGATCATGTTATTAATCTTATAGATCTAAAACCGACTTCTGTATTAAATTTTGATGCTGTAAGAACTTCAGATTTATATAATATCGCTTCTATATCATTAACATATCCAAGAAAAACTGATGCTAAAGATCAAGGTATAGTTGAGTTAATGATGCAAGCAAGTTCAGGTAATAATTATTTCGAATTTGAAAACTTTAAAAAAGGTAATACAAATTATGTATTTGACGTAACTAATAATAGAGTACTTACACCTGAGGTGACAGGTAGTACAGCTAAGTTTTTATTTGAGTTTTCTGGTCCTACGCAGAGTACTGTATACTTAATGAATGAGACGACTTTTCTAAGTCCTAAATTACTTACAGAAAAAAGATTTGAAAACATAGATGATATTAATGCGGAATATTTAATTCTCACAAGTGAGTTATTAGATGTTACAGAAAATGGAAGCAATCACGTACAAGAATATGCAGATTTTAGATCTACAGAATCTGGAGGATCTTACAAGACTTTTGTATTCCATGTAGAAGACTTATGTGATCAATTTGGCTATGGCATTGCAGGTCACTCTTATGGTATAAAGAACTTCAGTAACTATATAAAGACAAAATGGCCAGACTTTAATACTGTTTTACTATTGGGTAAAGGTTTAGATTATACTAATAGAAATAAGCAAACTTTAATCAAGTCGTTCGTTCCTACTTATGGTAAGCCAGGATCAGATAACTTATTATTTTCTGAAGGCGAAAAATCATATCCATATGTGTCTCTCGGTAGAGTTGCTGTAGCTAATACAACTCAGATAAATGATTACTTGGACAAGGTTAAAGTACATGCAAAATTATCTGATGTAGAGAATTTATCTATAGAAGATAGATTGTGGTTGAAGAATGTCTTGCACCTAAGCGGTGGTGGTCCATCTGAACAAAAATTACTTTTTAGCTACTTGTCAAGTATGAAGGACTCTATTGAGTCCAATTCTTTTGGAGCAGCGGTAAAAACCTATGAGAAAACTTCTAGTGATCCTGTACAGACAACATTATCACAGCAAATATTAGATGATATAGATACAGGAGTATCACTGCTTACTTTCTTTGGCCACTCGTCACAAGGAACTTTAGACTTCAGCATTGAAAATCCTGAAAAATATGACAATTACGGTAGGTGGCCGATCATGTTAGCTATGGGATGTAAGGCTGGTGACCTCAACGCAAACCTTATAAGTCTTAGTGAAAAAATGGTCTTGACTAAAGACTTAGGAGCGATAGCATTCTTTGCTTCTTCTGGTAATGCGTACCCTAATACATTAGCAGACATGGGTAATGAATTCTATAGCCTGATTGGTGGAGAACTTTATGGTGAGCCTATTGGAGAAATTATGAGACAGTTATTAGAAAACCAGTATAATCCTAATAACTACAGATATATTACATTACATGAGCAGAACACACTACATGGTGATCCGGCTATTCGTTTCTTTTCAGCTCCTGCACCTGATTTTGTTATAGACTTTTCTACAATTACTACTAAGGATGATATAGGCACTCAAGATGACGACATTGAGATCAGTTTCGATATCGTTAATCTTGGTAAAGGAGGCTTACAAGATTCTATGTCTAATTACATCGTCCATAGCTATGGAGATGATAAAAATGATACTCTATATTTTAATACTATAACACCCTTTAATAGGACGACAGTGAATTTGACATTAGCTAACCCTGGATTAGCAAGTGTAGGAAAAAATACAATAAACATCGTATTAGACTATGATAAAAAACATGAAGAATATCCTAATCCTATCGCGGAAGAAAACAATGATTTAAAGTTAGCATATAACAATGAAGGCTACTGTTTCTTTGTATTTGATAACAGTGCTTTACCAATATATCCGACAGAGTTTGCAATCGTCCATGAGCAAGGAATTACGCTTAAGGCTTCTGCGGGTAATGCATTTGCAGGAGAACAGACTTACACATTAGAGATTGATACAACAGAATTATTCGATAGTAATCTGAAGATGACAACGGATGTAGTTTCTGCTCCAGGACTTATAGAATGGAATCCTAATATTCAATATCAAAACGAAGTCGTTTATTACTGGAGAATCATACCTAAAGATGTAGAGAATACAATATGGAACACAAGCTCATTCGTATACTTAGACGATGGTGCAGATGGATGGAACCAGAGTCATTTTTATCAATGGCTTAAGGATGACTATCAGACTTATGAGATGAGTCCAGCGAGCAGAAATTTTACATTTGCTGATAATATTGCAGATTATAAAGTAACGAATATACAGCATAATGGGAGTGGTACAGAAAACCCAAAAGTTGTTGCTCAAAATGATCCACAAGAATACTTAGAGTTTATCGGTGACGGTAACATTAAGGCTGGGGTTTACATCACAGTAATAGATGGCAAGACAGGATTACCTTGGAAGAATCAGCCAGTACCATCTTCACTATATGGAAGTATTGTAGGTTCATCGTGGGCTACCGATAGATTCTTTTTCCCTTATTGGACAAGGACTTCTGAAGAGAGAGAATTGGCGATGACATTATTAGAAGATATTATCCCTGATGGTCATTATATCGTTTTTTATACTGTACAAAGATCTGATGTTTCTTTTGAAGCAGATTATCAACCTGAAGAGTGGGCTGATGATGCATCAGTAGTTGGTAGAGATTTGTTTTCAATCTTAGAGAGTAATGGTGCAACGAATGTAAGAGAATTAGCCAATGGTGCTAAGCCATATATTTTTGCATACCGTAAAGGTGACCCTTCTTGGACTCCTAAAGAAATAATCGCCAATACAATTAATGATCGTATAGAGTTAGAATTCACAATTATCGGTGCTTGGGATGAAGGAACCGTACAATCGACAACAATAGGTCCTGCCCAAGAATGGGATAAGTTATTGTGGGGATTAGATGATATTGATTCTGCTGAAGATAGCCTCAAATTAGATATAATAGGAATAGATGTAAATGGTAATGAAGTTGTTCTATTCGAGAACGTAAATAGTTTTGAATTTGATCTTTCAAGTATTGATGCAGAACAATATCCTTACTTGAAATTAAATCTATATTCTAATGATTCTACTTCAAGGACTTCAGCACAGATGGAATACTGGAGAATATTGTATGCCGCTATACCAGAAGCGGTGCTGAATACAACAGAGAAGTTTGTCTTTAATAATGACACCCTTCAGATAGGTCAGCCTATGATGTTAAGCACAATTGCGACTAACATCACAGAGACTGATATGGATAGTCTATTAGTTAAGTATACTATTGTAGATGCAAGCAATAATGAAATTACTGAGTACAAAAAAGCAGCTCCGCTTAAGGGAGGGTCTTCGGTAGATATAGATTATGAGTATCAGACGGCTGATCTTAATGGCTTACATCAATTCAGAGTTGAGATTAATCCAGAAGAAGATCAACGAGAACAATATGACTTTAATAATTTAGGAATTATAGATTTCACGGTTTTAGGTGATAAAATTAATCCACTTTTAGATGTCACTTTTGATGGTATGCATATTATGGATGGTGACATTGTATCTCCTACTCCTAACATTTGTGTAACATTAAGAGATGAGAGCGATCAGTTTTTTATAGATGACATTTCTAATTTTGACTTAGCATTACAGGCGCTTCCTGATCCACAATCTTATCCAGTGGATCTCTCAGCAAGTGATGTTATTTTCACTCCTGCAGATTCGACTAATGAATTTGCTAAGTTGCAATTCTTACCGGATTTAGAATCAGGAGAATATATTCTATATGTACAAGGATCGGATTCTTCAGGTAATTTGTCAGGAGATCAAGAGATACAGATCCGGTTTGAGGTTATAAAAGAATCTTCTATTACGAATGTATTAAATTATCCTAATCCGTTTTCGACGTCTACACAGTTCGTATTTACACTGACAGGCTATGATGTGCCAGATGTATTCACTATTCAGATTATGACCTTATCTGGTAAAGTTGTCAAGGAGATAACTAAAGAAGAGATGGGTAACATAAGAATAGGTGTCAATAGGACTGATTATAAGTGGAATGGTACTGATGAGTTCGGTAATAAATTAGCCAATGGCGTATATATCTATAGGGTGCTTACTTCACATTCTGATGATGAAGAGATTAAGCATCTTAATAATCAAAGTATTGATAGCTTCTTCACTAAAGGTTTCGGTAAGTTGGTTATTATGAGATAGAAGACTATTCCGTAAAAGAATTACGATATTGATGGGGAATATTGCAGAGATGCAGTATTCCCCATTCTCTCTTTTAGGGAGTATATAAGCACATATAATTAAAAAATTATGAAAGTAAAATCCTTTTAAAACATTTATTATAACTTTATGTAGAGCGATACCTAAAATTTGATGTAGATTCTATAGCATAGATTCGTTTTATACATTAGAAAAGTCACTAACCAGAGAGTTATTAGCATAGTAGCTAAGAGAAATCAATTACAAGTCTAAATTGTATTTGTAGATTATTTTTTAAAGTCCAGAACAAGAGACGTCTTTCTAAAACTTGAAGTAATGGGAAAAAGTATTATTTATTTTTTTTTGACTTTATTGTCATCGCCTTTGTCATCTCAGATGCTCATAGATGGTCAGACCTTGTATGGAAATGAATGGGTAGATTATGACAAAACTTATATTAAAGTTACTCTCGATCAAGATGGTATATATAAAATAAAATATGACGATTTACTGTCAGCTGGTATGCCAGCGGGAGTCCTTGGCTCAGGAATCCAAGTGACACATATGGGTAATCAACTGCCAAGTATTGTCTCTTCAGATATAGCATGGAATAATGAAGATTTCATTATGTTCTATGGAGAGAAAAACAAGGGAGCAATGGATGCCTTTTTCTATGAGAATCCGGAAGAAGATCAACTTAACCCTAAGTATAGTCTATATACTGACGATAGCAGTTACTACATCTCTTGGGGACATACCACTGATACAGCCATTCGATTTACGGAATTAGATAATAATATCGCAGGTACTAACTTTATAAAGAAAGAATTCTACTTACATAAAGAAGAATTAGTATTATCAGATAGGGCATGGAGTCCACCTTCAATTGATCCAGAAATTAGTTATTCCTCGTTTAAGACGACAGAAGGTTTCGCAGATGTGATGACAAGAAAGCACGACTTTATATTACCTATAACCAAGCTATCAAAAGGCACAACGGCAATTTTGAATTATAGAATAGGCACTAATCCTGCTGATCATAATATACAGGTTTACTTTAATGATATTCTTGTAGAAAATGAAGCAGTATCAGGCAAAAAGGTTATAGATAAGAATCATGAAATAAACTTGCAAGATTTAAAGCCTAATTCAAAATTGACTTTTGAGGCTTTCAGAGATTCAGACCTATACAATGTTGCATCTGTTTCCATAATATATCCGAGAGAGACAGATGCTATGAATCAATCTTTGTTACGATTCCGTATGCAAAAAAATACAGCTAACAATTATTATGAAATCGAGAACTTTAATCAAGGCAACACTAACTATGTACTCGACGTGACCAACCATAGAGTTATCACACCTGAGTTGACTGGAAGCACAGCTAAGTTTTTATTTGAAAGTTCTGGTCCGCAGGAAAGTATTGTATATTTAATGAACGAGACGACCTTTCTAAGTCCTAAGTCCCTTAAGGAAAAGAAGTTCCAAAATATTGATGATTTAGACGTCGAATATCTAATTCTGACGAGTGTATTTTTAGATGTCGATGATAACGGCAATAATTATGTTCAAGAGTATGCAGACTTTAGATCTTCACAATTAGGTGGATCATATAAGACTCACGTATTGCATGTAGAAGACCTATATGATCTATTTGGTTATGGGGTTACAGGCCACTCTTATGCCATTAAAAACTTTAGTAATTACATAAAAACAAAATGGCCTGATTTTAATACGGTCTTATTATTGGGTAAAGGACTTGATTACACAAATAGAAATAAACAAACTTTGATTAATTCCTACATCCCAACTTACGGTAGACCAGGATCTGATAACTTAATGTTTTCTCAGGATACGTTACCTTATCCATTTGTATCCATAGGAAGAGTGGCAGCTAATAACCCTCGGCAGATTAGAGATTATTTAGATAAGGTAAAAGTTCATTCGAGGATATCTGATGTTGAATATCTAAGTATAGAAGATAGACTTTGGTTAAAGAATGTAATACACTTAAGCGGTGGAGGTGGCGTTAATGAGCAAGAGGTATTGTTTAATCATCTAGGACGGATGAAAGATACAATCGTAACTAATTCTTATGGTGCAAGCGCTACCACTTATAGAAAAACATCAAGTGATCCAGTAGTGACATCGCTCTCTCAACAAATCTTAGAAGACATAGATGCAGGTGTATCAATGCTTACATTTTTTGGACATTCATCACAAGGTACATTTGATTTCAGTATAGAAGATGCAGATAAGTATGATAATTATGGCCGGTGGCCAGTAATGTTAGCCATGGGCTGTAAAGCTGGCGATGTCAACGCCAACCTTGTAAGTCTAAGTGAACAGATGGTACTTACTAAGGATTTAGGAGCTATTGCCTTTTTTGCATCTTCAGGAAATGCATACCCTCCTATGCTTGCTGAGATGGGATTAGAATATTATAGTCTTTTAGGGGGAGAATATTATGGAAAGCCTATAGGAGAAACTATGAGACTGGTTTTAAAAAACCAGTATAGACCAAATAACTTAGCTTATCTCACTTTACATGAACAAAATATTCTACATGGTGACCCAGCAATAACTCTATTTTCAGCTCCTGCACCTGATTACGTAGTAGATTTTTCCACAATTGTAACTAATGATGATATTGGGACTCAAGATGAAAATATCGAAATCAGCTTTGATGTTGTCAATCTAGGTAAAGGAGGAAAACAGGACTCTATGTCTAATTTTATAATACATAGCTATGGTACCGATAGGAACGACACCCTTTACTTTAATACCATAACGCCTAACAATAGGACAACAGTTAATTTGACTTTAGCTAACCCAGGCTTAGATGGCACAGGGAAAAACACGATTAACATTGTATTAGACTATGATAAGAAACACGAAGAATATCCTAATCCTATAGCAGAAGAAAACAATGATTTAAAGTTAGCATATAACAACGAAGGCTATTGTTTCTTTGTATTTGACAACAGTGCTTTTCCTATATATCCGACAGAATTTGCAATCGTCCATGAGCAAGGAATTACGCTTAAGGCTTCTGCGGGCAATGCATTTACACGAGAACAGACTTATACAATAGAGATTGACACAACAGAATTATTCGATAGTAATCTGAAGATGACAACGGATGTAGTTTCTGCTCCAGGACTTATAGAATGGAGTCCTAATATTCAATATCAAAACGAAGTCGTCTATTACTGGAGAATCATACCTAAAGATGTAGAAAATACAATATGGAACACAAGCTCATTCGTATACTTAGATGATGGTGCAGATGGATGGAATCAGAGTCACTTCTATCAATGGCTTAGGGATGACTATCAGACTTATGAGATGAATCCAGCGAGCAGAAATTTTACATTTGCTGATAACATTGCAGATTTTAAGATAAGAAATTTGGTCTTTAATGGATCGGGTACAGAATTACCAGTTTTTGTAGCGCAGAACGATCCTCAACAATACTTAGAGTTTGAAGGTGATGGAAATATAAAAGGAGGCGTATATATTGCGGTCATAGATAATGAGACAGGAGTGCCATGGAAAAACTTTCGAGCTCCTAATTCTTTGTACGGGAGTCTATATGGATCCAATTTTCCATATCGATTTTTCTTTCCTTACTGGACAAGGACAGCGGAAGAAAGAAATCTAGCAATGACTTTATTAGAAGACATAGTTCCAGATGGAAATTATATTGTTTTCTATACAGCACAGCGTTCAGATAGAGTATTTGATGCAGATGCTCAATCAGAAGAATGGGAAGCTGACGGGGCGATATTAGGTAGAGATCTATTTTCTATTTTAGAAAAAAATGGAGCAACTAAAGTTAGAGAATTATCTAGTGGTTCTAAGCCATATATATTTGTCTATAAGAAAGGAGATCCATCATGGACACCTTTAGAAGAGATAGCCGATAATATTAATTCTAAAATTGAGTTAGAATTTACCGTAGTAGGAAAATGGAATGAAGGTGTTATTGAGTCTACCACTATAGGCCCTGCTCAAGAATGGGATAAATTATTGTGGGACTTGGATGAAATAGATTTTGTTGAAGATTCTATTAATCTAAATATAATTGGGATAGACGGAGCTGGTAATGAAGTGCTTCTATTTGAAGGTGTCGATAACTTTGAATTTGATCTTTCAAGTATCGATGCACAACAATACTCGTATTTGAAATTGAACTTATATTCAAGTGATGAGACGACTAGGACTTCAGCACAGATGGAATACTGGAGAATATTGTATGCCGCTGTACCAGAAGCGGTGCTGAATACAACAGAGAAGTTTGTCTTTAATAATGACACCCTTCAGATAGGTCAGCCTATGATGTTAAGCACAATTGCGACTAACATCACAGAGACTGATATGGATAGTCTATTAGTTAAGTATACTATTGTAGATGCAAGCAATAATGAAATTACTGAATACAAAAAAGCAGCTCCGCTTAAGGGAGGGTCTTCGGTAGATATAGACTATGAGTATCAGACGGCTGATCTTAATGGATTACATCAATTCAGAGTTGAGATTAATCCAGAAGAAGATCAACGAGAACAATATGACTTTAATAATTTAGGAATTATAGATTTCACGGTTTTAGGTGATAAGATTAATCCACTTTTAGATGTCACTTTTGATGGCATGCATATTATGGACGGTGACATTGTATCTCCTACACCTAATATTTGTGTAACATTAAGAGATGAGAGCGACCAGTTTTTTATAGATGACATTTCTAATTTTGACTTAGCATTACAGGCGCTTCCTGATCCACAATCTTACCCAGTGGATCTCTCAGCAAGTGATGTTATTTTCACTCCGGCTGATTCAACTAATGAATTTGCTAAGTTGCAATTCTTACCGGATTTAGAATCAGGAGAATACATTCTTTATGTACAAGGGTCGGATTCTTCAGGCAACTTATCAGGAGATCAAAAATTAGCAATTAGGTTTGAGGTTATAAAAGAATCTTCTATCACGAATGTATTAAATTACCCTAATCCGTTTTCAACTTCGACGCAGTTCGTATTTACATTGACAGGGTATGATGTGCCAGATGTATTCACTATTCAGATTATGACCTTATCTGGTAAGGTTGTCAAGGAGATAACTAAAGAAGAGATGGGTAACATAAGAATAGGTGTCAATAGGACTGATTATAAGTGGAATGGTACTGATGAGTTCGGTAATAAATTAGCCAATGGCGTATATATCTATAGGGTGCTTACTTCACATTCTGATGATGAAGAGATTAAGCATCTTAATAATCAAAGTATTGATAGCTTCTTCACTAAAGGTTTCGGTAAGTTGGTTATTATGAGATAGCAGACTATTCCATAAAAGAATTATGATATTGATGGGGAATATTGCAGACATGCAGTATTCCCCATTTTTTATTTTTTTAGGCAAGACAATTTGTATTTCATATTCTTATATTCACAGACGAATTAAGTAAATAGGTGATCAAAAAATAACAACAATTAATTGAAAGAAATCACTTCAAATAATATCAGTAAATGGGGATTGTATGCAGTGATTGCATTGTTCTCTATTTATATTTTATGGCTTAATATTATTTCTCCTTTTTTATGTGGAGACGATTTTATTTTTCAGCTCAAGATTCCTGCAGATGGTGTTATTGGTTCTGAGAGCATTCAATCTCTATCAGATCTTATAGAGTCTCAGATTAACTTTTATAAGAATTATCACTATAGAATTATCAACCATACTGTTCTCCAAGTTATACTCCTTCTCCCACCTATTGTTTTCGATGTATTAAATACATTCGTTTTTCTATTGTTACCATGGGTAGTACTGAAAATTAGTAAGCCGCAATTACCATTTCAGTACCTGACTAAGTATGCAACAATTCTTCTTTTTATTTGGATTTTTCATTTCAGTTTAGGTTGGTGTTATTTTCCTGTTACTGGTGCATTGAACTACACGTGGATGCTTATACCACAATTGTGGTTCCTTGCCATTATCTTAGAATATCGCGAAGGACACCAGCATAAGTGGTCCCTTATAATATTGGCTTTAGTTAACTCTATGGCTAATGAAAATGTGTGTGTCAGTTTATTTTTATTGACGCTTTGGATCTTATGGGAGACACGCAATAGAAAAGATAGTACGCTTTATATTTGCTTAGCAATTATGGTACTTGGTGGAGTTTTTATGCTAAGCTCTCCATCAGTTGGTAAGAGACTTGCTACTCAGGGGCATCGTGATGCTGGCTTTGTACAACATTTTTTAGAGTATGGGAGGCGGGTCATTTATTATTGTATTCGCTACAGTCCGATTTTCTTTTTATTAATTATTGGTGGTAAGAATAAAGTTACTTTGAGAAGTAAAGAGATTTTACTTTTTATAGTATTTCTTGTGGCAACGGGTATTATGATTATTGTCCCTCTTTTTGAGCCAAGATCAGCAGTTTTTGGGTTCTTCGTTTTACTGATGATGACGACATCCCTTGTTAATAATGCTCACTTCAAACCTTTAGGAATTATTATACTTGTTGTAGTGTCTTTTTATCTATGTATATCGAGAGCACCCGCATTTCTTTCATTGCAAAAGAACTATAAACTTAATCACGAAATCCTTAGTAACAAGTCTGGAGCAGACCAGGTAAGAATACATAAGTACTGCGAGGTTACGACCCATGACTATATTTTATGCCAAGAGGTAAGTGAGGACCCCAAGTACTTTGATAATAAAACTGTAGCGGCCTTTTATGGTGTCAACGAGGTTTCACTTAAGGATGATTATGTTATAGAAAAGCATAGAGAGAAATTTTATAAAAGCATTGAATCTGATCAGACGTATTTAGATCAGTATGATTCTATTGAGATAGATGGTAATACAGATTTATTTTATAAAGAATCGGAGCAAGGCTTAGATGTTATTATCCAAAGTAATTCAAATGGTGCTGATGATAGTTTTTATATTTTCAGAGCTTGTAGGAAAGGATCATTAAAGCATCTATTAGTGTCATTATTTCCGAAGGGTCTTCAATTATATTTTTTAGACTATGCTGAAGATTTAACTAAGAGAAGTCAAGAGAAACTTCAAATTAGAGAATACTCCTATAATTATAATCTCATATTCGATGCTGATAAGTATAGCTATATCTTGATCTCAAAGTATTCATTTGAGAAACATTCTCCAGATGGAATAATTTTCAAACTCGATTTAGAATAGTTATAAACTCTTATTAAGAAGATGTAACAGTGCATCACTATAAAATTTCTGCGTCCAGTTTGTATATCTAAATCTCTGATATTTGCCCCATATCGGAAGAGATGAGGGAACTGCGCCTTTATTGAAGCCGAATGATCTTTGTGATTTAATAACGGGAGACAACAGTGTTGTGATTAGTTGTATATATTTTGGCGTATCGAGTTTTAATGCAATTAGGGCAAATTGTAGATTTCCGGCGACACATACAAAGCTTTTATCAGGTTCCCAATCTTGGTTGTAAGAGCCGAATAACTTTTCATCCCGAACAACAATTTTTTGCATCTTATCCATGTACTTTTCTACAATAGAAAATATGTCAGATCGGCTTGAAAGAATACTACATTCTAAGAGTCCCCTTACAGTGTATGCCATTGTATGTGTAAGTGCTTTTACTTGTCCGTCGAAACTTGTGTCAGGGAAGCTTAAACTTTTATTTTGACTTTTGATTATTCTCTCTATGCCATTTACAACGTCTGATGAATGTTCTAATTCAAGAACATTAGAAGCCTCTAACATTGGCCAAAACACTCTGGTATAATAACTTGGGTTATATGATTTTTTATAATTGTAGTTAAGAAATATGCCTTCAGTATTTAAGTTTGAATTTAGCCAGTTTAATGATTTTGTAACAATATCAAGAATGACATCGGTAGGTGTATGTTGGTATAATCTGCAGAATCCAAGAAGGATTTGAGCTGTATCAAATATTATTGGTTGTCGGTTGTTTTCTTTTTGAAAGAATGACCCATCAGTGTTTTGGATACTTGAGAAGAATTTTATTTGATTATTAGCAAGTTCTAAGAACCGCTCATTCTGAGAATGCTCGTATGCTTTCAGTAAAGTAATAAGTAGATATCCTGTAGTCTCAGGATACGTTGTGGAATTAAACCCTAATTCATTCTTATATGAACATGAACCAAGGTTATTGTTATAAGCAAAGCTCTTAGTTATCCACGCCAGATTCTTAGAAAGTGATTCTTCTAAATGTGATTGACCTCCTAACTGTGATATAATATCACCAATCAAGGAAAGGTAATTTTTTGAATTTTGTAATGAATTTCAGAAGTGGACTATTAATTTTCCATACTTTATAATGTGGTGTTAATTGCCCTCCAAATGCACGAAAGAAATATTCTACAGACTTTATCATACTTCCCTCAAAATCAAAAATAGGTGTATCACAATTTTTGATACTATCCCAGAGTAGATAGGAGAGTGCACCACTATCTTTTTTTTCTGAAAGATAATAACCAGCTACATAGTAAGTTGAGTAAGTGTCTTTTGTCATTAAAGTTGCTGCCAGTATTTTGTTAGATTCTACATCTACACTAGCTCTAATTTCACAAGTTCCTTTTTTATGAAAGGTATCATATGCTTTAGAGAGTATCGTTTTATTAAATGGAACTGCTTTACCTTTTATCGCAAATGCTTTCTCACAATGAGCCCAGAAAGAATTAAAATCTATACTGATAATCTTAGTCAGGTTTATGGCTTTTCGGATTTTATTTCTCGTCTTAGTTTTTAATTGACTCCAGAGTTCTTCTTCTGATTTGTTTTGGATATCTATGAGGTAGGTATATCGAGTTGATGTATTATAACCTGCCCATATTTGGGGCATGTTATTAGTTATTTGTGGAGCATATTGTTGATAATAAAGATCGTGACTTGGCAACTGAGCAAGCAACTTATTTACAACATTATTTTCAAAGGAAATTTTTGAATGTGTTTTAGGTTTGTCTTTATAGTTAAGGTATATGCCGTTATAGAAAGTTTGAGGCGGCATAAGTATTAGAGTGAATCCCTTATACTTCCTCATGTGATAGACGAGAATGCCTTCGAGCTCATGGTCAGCATCTTCTGAGATTATAACATCCCACGTACCTTTTATACATGCAATATCCATCCATTCGGGGGAGAACTGCATGGGTATATTGTAAGCATTATAAAGCTGTCTGTATTTCTCTTTACTATCGATCTGTCAATAATTTAGATCAAAGTAAACAAAAGAAAATTTAAATTACCATACAAGCAGCAACTGTGTTGTTAGTTCCTTCATCTATTAGTATCAGACTGCCTGTAATTCTATTCTTTCGATAGGGGTCTACAAAAATTGGTTTTGTAGTTCTGAGAACGACTCTTCCAACATCATTCATTCCTATGTTGTGGTCATCTTGCTCCCTATGTAGGGTATTGATATCTAATTTATAACGTATCTCTTTTACGATACATCTTATATTCTGAGTAGTATGCATAAGTGCATATTTACCATTAGGATTAAGAGATTTCTCCCCATCAAACCATACAAGCATGACTTCGATATCTTGCGTTACTTCTGGAGAATTATTAACTCTAACAATCATATCACCTCTACTCAAGTCATAATCATCTTCAAGTAATATTGTAACTGATTCTGGGGGATACGCTTCATCTTGCTCTCCTGCAGGACCTTGAATTTTAGCCACCTTAGAAGTAAATCCGGAAGGTAAAAGCATGACTTCATCACCTTTTTTAAATATACCTCCAGCGATTCGACCTGCATAGCCACGATAATCGTGATACTCTTCTTTGTAAGGCCTTATTACAAATTGCACAGGGAATCTTGAGTCAATATAATTGTGGTCACTTGCTATGTGTACGTTCTCAAGATAATACATCAGTGTGGGTCCGTCAAACCATGTAGTCTTCTCAGACCTATGTACAACATTATCACCGAGTAATGCAGAGATAGGAATAAAGTGGACATCTATAACGTCTAACTTGGCTGCAAATTTTTCGAAGTCATCTTGGATTTTTTTATAAACGGCTTCATCATAATCGACAAGATCCATCTTGTTGATGCATACTACGATATGAGGTATCTGAAGAAGAGAAGCAATGATTGCATGTCTCTTCGTTTGCTCTACAACTCCTTTTCTTGCATCTATAAGAACTAATGCAACATTAGCTGATGAGGCACCCGTAACCATATTACGTGTATACTGAATATGACCGGGTGTATCAGCGATAATGAATTTTCTGCTGGGTGTGGCAAAGTATCTATAAGCAACATCGATAGTTATACCTTGCTCCCGCTCACTTTTGAGTCCATCAGTTAAGAGTGCAAGATTTATGTCTTCTCCTCGTCGCTCACTTGCAGCTTTTATCTGCTCGTATTGGTCTTGGTATATAGACTTACTATCGTAAAGTAATCTGCCTATAAGTGTGGACTTACCATCATCTACAGATCCTGCAGTTGTAAATCTTAATAACTCGCTATTTATATCTTGGCTCATGCCTTGGTGTTCTTTTTTTTAATGATAATGCTTAGAATAACTGCTTAGAAATAACCTTTCTTCTTTCTGTCTTCCATACTTGTCTCACTTCTTTTGTCGTCAGTTCTTCCACCTCTTTCGGTCATTCTTGTTGTAGCGACTTCTTCTATTATTTGCTCTACAGTAGAAGCGTCAGACTTCCATACACCAGTACATGTCACATCACCTATGGTACGGCATCTTACGGTTTCTTTATATACTTTTTCTCCAGGCTTTTTATTTATAAAACCACAATCAGCGAGTAATACACCATCTCTTTCAATGACGTTTCTTTCATGAGAAAAATAAAGAGAAGGCAATTCTACTTTCTCTGCAGCGAGATACTGCCATACATCTAATTCTGTCCAGTTACTTATAGGGAATATTCTGAAGTGTTCTCCCATGTTATGTTTGCCATTAAAAAGATTCCATAATTCTGGTCTCTGATTTTTAGGGTCCCATTGTCCGAACTCGTCTCTATGTGAGAAAAATCTTTCTTTAGCTCTTGCTTTTTCTTCATCACGTCGAGCACCTCCCATGGCGGCATCATATTTTCCTGCTTCTAAAGATTCTAAGAGTACGGCCGTCTGTAAGCCATTACGACTTGCATTGACACCTTTTTCTTCTACGACTAATCTCTTATCGATAGCATCTTGTACAGAACCTACGATTAACTTAGCGCCCAATTTTTCTACGAGGGCATCTCTATATGCTATAGTTTCTGGGAAGTTATGTCCAGTATCTATATGCAATAATGGAAATGGAATACGTGCAGGAAAGAAGGCCTTATAAGCTAAGTGTACTATAAGAATAGAGTCTTTACCACCTGAGAACATAATCACAGGATTCTCAAATTGCGAAGCAACTTCTCTGAGAATGAATATTGACTCTGATTCGAGTTCCTTTATATGGTTTAAATTATAATTCATGCTAATTAACTTAGTGAAATATATGGGAGCAAAAATTTAAAAACTTTCTCTACTGATGAGCTAATATCTTGATTTTCAGTTAAAACCTCTAAATCTGGTGTTTTAGGCGACTCGAATGGAGAATCAATCCCTGTAAATCCTTTGATGGCGCCAGATCGGGCCTTAGCATACAAGCCTTTGACATCGCGAGATTCACAGACATGTAATGGAGTATTGATAAAAACTTCTAAAAAATTACTTTCTCCAATTATTTTCTTGGCTGATTGTCTGATATTAATCGTAGGGCTGACAAAGCTATTAATACAAATGATACCGCTATCTAAGAAAAGCTTAGATACTTCAGCAACTCGTCTTATATTTTCTTGCCTGTCTTCGAGACTAAAACCCAGGTTATTATTGATGCCTACACGTGTATTATCCCCGTCAAGTAATTGAGAAAAATAACCGTGTTCAAATAGTTTTTTTTCTAAGCCTTCAGCAATTGTGCTTTTTCCAGACCCAGATAAGCCTGTCATCCAAATAACAACAGCTTTTTGATTAAGAAATTGCTGTTTTTCCTTTCTACCGAGAATTTTATTGAAAATAGGATGTATGTTTTCCATGCTATAAAAATAGCTAATTGTAGAGAATATTATAGGTCTCTAAGAGCTCATGATATCGCTGAATATTTTTCGGATAAGAATAATGCCTATTGCAAGAACACCACCTATCAGCCCTCCTAAGAGGAAGTAAAATATTCTGGACTTATTGACAGGAACTAATGGAAGAATGGGTTTATCTATAGCTTGTATATATGGAGTACTATTTCCTAACGTCAGCTCTGCAATTTGCTTTTGTTTCTCAGCCTCTCCTAACATGAGTTGTAAGCGCCTCTCATTTTCTACTAGTTTTTTTGAAGGTAGTAGATCTTGGCTTCTGAACAGATCTTGATTGGTATCGCTATTTCTTGCGATTCTGTATTGGGTATTATTAAGCTCAGTAGAAATAGAGTCGTATTTCGACTTTATAATGGCGTAATCTGACTTTTGTTTTTCGGTAGATTTTTCGATATAATATGTACTTAAGTTATCGTACATGCTATTGACAAGATGAATAGAAAGTTGTGGGTCAGAAGTCGTCATTGAGAAATTCATAATACCTGTTATCTCAGAATAGGTACTTTGAAATCTTGCGCCTTTCATATGCTTTCCTACCATAACTTGATGCAATGCTTTAAGAGCTTTGTTTTCCTTGAGAGAAAAGTTCTCCAAAGAATCTTGGGCAAACCTAAAACCCTTAAGGCTTAAGCTATCTTCCGATGCTAAGAAAGAGAGCAAGCCACCGTTAGCCCATTCTCCTGCGTATTCTAATGATTTAATTAGATGGTTAGCTAAGTAATCTTTGTTGTTGTGTAATTCTATCTGATCAAATAATGCATTCTGAGTGATTCTCCTTGTTCTTGATAGCTCGATAATCTTATCAAGATTGGACTCAGAACCTCCAGCACCTAAGCCGAACTGACCCAGCATGGCACTGATACCGCCTAGCCCACCTGATTCATCTTCATTTAACATGTAGCTGAGATCAGCTCTATACTCAGGCTTTATGTTGAAGTTGAAAAAGAGAAATAAAAAGGCAAAACCAAATCCAAATATGCATATCATCAGCCAACGACTCTTTATAGCAGAGATGTATGTAAGTAGCTTGAGGAATAATTCCTTAAGCGACATGTCGGAAGAGGTGTGTGTGGGCATAATATAAAATTACAAATTACTATGACATTAGATGTCCTAATAACTTTTTGGCTTCATCTAAGCTTATGTTTTTACGTTCTGCATAATCAACAACTTGATCTTCTCCTACCACATTTATACCAAAATACTTACTATCAGGATGTGAGAAATACCAGCCACTTACAGAAGCTGCAGGATACATAGCATAAGATTCTGTAAGGGAAATATTTACATTATTCTGGACATTAAGTAGGGAGAATAACTTCTGTTTCTCAGAATGTTCTGGACAAGCAGGATACCCTGGTGCCGGTCGGATACCTTTGTACTTTTCAGAAATAAGATCATCATTGCTTAGTGACTCCTTAGAATCATATGCCCATAATTCTCTTCTTACTAGGAGGTGCATTCTTTCTGCTAAGGCCTCTGCTAACCTATCAGCTATGGCCTTAAGTAATATGGCAGAATAATCGTCATGCTTATCTTCAAAGTGCTTAACCCACTTTTCTATTCCTATGCCTGCGGTAACCGCAAATGCACCCATGTAGTCAGTGACACCTGATTCTTCTGAAGCAATAAAGTCAGAAAGACTGTAGTAAGGAAGTCCATCTGCTTTTTTGACTTGCTGCCTCATCTGGTGCAGTTGCATGAATGGTACACCATTACCTCTATGCAGATGTATAGAATCTGTAGTGTCAGAGTATGCTGGAAATATTCCAACGGCAGCCTTAGCCGTGAGCCACTTTTCATCTATAATTCTACGCAACATACTCTGTGCATCATTGAATAGCTTCTTAGCCTCTTCACCCACAACTTTGTTATCGAATATCTGTGGGTACTTACCCTTCAGTTGCCAGCTTATAAAGAATGGTGTCCAATCAATATAATCTGACAATTCTTCTATAGAGTAATTTTCAAAATATTTAACTCCAGTAAACTTTGGAGTAGGTGGGGTATAGTTATTCCAATTGATTTCAAACTTGCGACTTCTTGCTTGTGCAATAGGTAGAAGCTTTTTTGTTTTGGCATTGGCAGCCCTTTTTACTCTTAAGGTATCATAGGCTGTTTTTATACCAGAAGTATAAGTTAAAGTTTTTGCTTTGTCCTCCGATAATAGCTCTGAAGCGACACCTACACTTTTAGATGCATCGAGGACATGTATAACTGGTCCAGTATATGAGGGGTCTATTTTTAATGCAGTATGTGTTTTAGATGTTGTAGCCCCTCCTATAAGTAAAGGTATCTTAAGATTCTGTCTTTCAAGTTCTGAAGCTACATATACCATCTCATCAAGCGATGGAGTAATAAGACCACTTAGACCTATGATGTCTACACTTTCTGCGATAGCTGTAGAGATAATCTTCTCTGCAGAGACCATAACTCCAAGATCAACGATGTCATAATTATTACAAGCTAATACAACACCGACGATGTTTTTACCTATATCATGGACATCACCTTTGACAGTAGCCATGAGAATTTTTCCTTTACTACTTGAGCTAAGACTATCTTTCTCGTCTTCTATGAATGGTGTAAGATACGCAACGGATTTTTTCATCACACGAGCACTCTTTACAACCTGTGGTAAGAACATCTTTCCTTCTCCGAATAGATCACCGACGACATTCATACCGTCCATCAATGGTCCCTCAATGACATGTATACTTTTGTCATGCATTTTTCTTGCTTCTTCTGTATCTTCTATTATGAAGTCATCGATTCCTTTGACAAGAGAATGTTCTAATCGCTTGACCACATCTTGTTCTCTCCATGAGAGATCTCGCTCAAGTTTTTTACCACCACCTTTTACTCTTGATGCATAGTCTAATAGATCATCTGTCGCAGTATCTTTCTTATTAAATAATACGTTCTCTACTAAGCCTAATAGTTCTTTAGGTATTTCTTCATAGATTTCCATCATACCAGCATTAACAATACCCATATCCATACCTGCTTTGATAGCGTGATATAGGAATACTGTATGCATGGCTTCTCTCACAACATTGTTACCTCTGAATGAGAATGAGATATTACTGACTCCTCCACTTATAAGTGCTCCAGGACATTGTTCTTTTATCTGTCTTGTCGCTTCTATAAAGTTAATAGCATACTCGTTATGTTCTTCTATACCGGTAGCCACCGCAAATATATTGGGGTCAAAAATGATGTCTTGGGGTTTGTAATTTATCTCGTCGACAAGTATATCGTATGCTCGCTTACAGATGCTTACTTTACGTTCTATTGTGTCTGCTTGACCATCTTCATCAAATGCCATTACAACCACAGCAGCACCATATCTTTTTACAAGCTTAGCGTGTTTTTTGAATTCTTCGACTCCTTCTTTCATGGAGATCGAATTTACGATACACTTTCCTTGCACGACCTTAAGGCCTTGTTCTATGACTTCAAATTTAGAAGAATCTATCATTATCGGAAGCTTTGCGATATCGGGCTCTGCCATTATAAGATTCAAGAAATCCTTCATAGCTTGCTTAGAGTCTAATAGACCTTCATCCATATTGACATCTATAATCTGGGCTCCGCCTTCTACTTGCTGATTAGCTACAGAAATCGCTTCTGAGTATTTGCCTTCTTTAATTAAACGTGCAAATTTTTTGGAACCAGTTACATTGGTTCTCTCTCCTATATTAATAAAGTTTAGATTTTCTCTTACTACAAGGGGCTCTAATCCTGAGTACTGTGGTAGGTTTTCTATTTCAGGAATACTTCTTGGTTTAATGTCTGCTACTGCTTTGGCCATAGCTGCAATATGCTCTGGTGTTGTACCACAACATCCACCGATGATATTAACAAAATTACTACTGGCAAAATCTTTAATATACTGTTGCATTTCTTCCGCTGACTGGTCGTACTCACCGAGTTCGTTAGGTAAGCCGGCATTAGGATAAGCACTGATATTACAGTTAGCGATTTTAGATAGATCCTGAATATAAGGTCTCATTTCTTGAGCACCTAATGCACAGTTTAATCCAATGCTGAATAGATCTATATGTGATAACGAAATCCAAAAAGCTTCTACGGTCTGTCCACTCAATGTTCTACCGCTGGCATCAGTAATTGTCCCTGAGACCATGATCGGCAACTTTACATTTTTATCATCAAAATATTTATCTACCGCAAATAATGCTGCCTTTGCGTTAAGCGTATCGAAAATTGTTTCTACTAATATTATATCTACACCGCCTTCTACAAGACCTGATACTTGTTCATAATAAGCATCTACTAATTGGTCAAAATTAATTTTTCTGTATCCGGGATCATTGACATCTGGAGACATGGATGCTGTCATATTAGTAGGTCCGAGAGCACCAGCGGCGAATCGTGGTTTATCAGGGTTCATTGCAGTATAATCCTGGCAAGCTTTCTTAGCGATCTTGGCAGATTCAAGATTGATCTCATAGACATGTTCTTGCATATCATAATCTGCCTGAGATATACTTGTGGCATTAAAAGTATTAGTCTCGACGATATCAGCACCTGCTTCGAGATACTCTTTGTGTATAGCTTCTATAATGTCAGGTCTTGTGATACTAAGAAGATCGTTGTTGCCTTTTACATCTGTATGGAAGTCTTTGAATCGTTCTCCTCTATAGTCCTCTTCCTTGAGCTTATATCTCTGGATCATGGTACCCATAGCACCATCAAGCACCAGTATTCTTTCTTTACAAATATCTCCTAATGTCTGCATATCAATAATCTATATTAGTATTATAAATGTTATATCTCACTCCTCCTCCAAAATATGCTGTATTAACATCAGTGAGATCTATATTTTTATCTCTTCTCCACAGAGCTTTGATGTCAAAATAAAAGTCATGAAATAACTCATAACTTATATCAAAGTTAATCATATTGACCTTACTTAAGCCCCCTTGGTTCTGCAAATTTCCAAAATCAGCAATCCGTGTCGTGTTAATCTGAAGAATATCGCTCCCGTAATTCAGTCCATCGATATCTCGACCTTGAAGTGTATGCATATATCTTAATCTACAAATGATTTTTTGGAAAGGCTGATATCTAAGATTAACTAAGAGTTCTGAGAAATTAGCCCCCGCTGGATGGGCTAAAGATTGGTTATTATGAGAATAGTTAGATACAGATTGTGTGACTATGACGCCACTTGGTTGGAAGTGAGAGTAAGTATATGGTCTTACGCGATTGTATTCTACCTGTAAGTCAAGATAATCTATTCCGAGAGCATCCATATATTTTATACCAGTTTGGATTCCATATTTATTACCCCACCATCCTGTATCGTCAAAGAAATTAGAAAAAGAAAACTCATCTAACACAAACTGACCATATAGTGAAAAGTGATTAAGGAAGTTGTACTTACCATTGAGACCTATAAGTACATTATCAGGACTATCTAAGAAATGCTCAGCAGTCCTATATAGGATAACAGGATTAAGGTACTGGAATTCAAAATTATTTTCTCTTGAGAAGATAACACTTTCAAATAGGCCAACTTCTAATGATCTCGATAACTTTAGGCTCAGATAATGACTGGCCATGTACTTCTTAGGGAGAAGCTCGTTATTGGGTGTCTGTCGGGGAGTGGTTGCTGATAACTCAGCGAATATAGATTGATATTGAATCTTCCATATACGAGCATTCAATTTTACATTAAAGTAATTATGACTAAAATCACTTAATAATAATGACCTCATACCATGACCTATAAAATGCTTATTATGCCCTAACTCAAGGAGAACATGCTTCGTTATAGGATAACCAATATATGCTTGTGCATTAGAGTAATCATACCCATTAAATGAATTGATAACACTACTGTTGTAAGGCTTATATAACCCGAACCCAGGTATGGCTTTATATCTATCTATAAATGGCGTTATATAATTAAAAAAGTTAGATTGATTCTCTTGGAAATTAGTGTAGAAATAAATCTTATTATCAATAGTGCCAAATAATTCTAAGCCACGCTGGTTTAAAAATATTGGATCGTTACTCTCTCGTTCTCGGCCAAGTTGAAAATTAAAAAATGGATTGATGACAAGATTAAAGTGATCAGTATTTACCTCGAATAAGTGTACTGGATTCTTGTAGAAAACACCAAATAGACCATGACTTTCTACAGTAGAGCTATCGCTACTTATTCTAAATTCTTTAGACAAGTAGTTTATATCATTAATTGTCTTACCACTATTTTTTTCTGTAAAATTTTGCGATAATATAAATATAAGGTCCTGTCTCGTAAAATTCTTAACCGCCGTATGCAGTGGTAGGGTGTCTTTAGATACGATGTCTATTCTATCTACAAAGTGATAAGCGGGATGACCTTGAGGAATGTATATAGACTGTGCATCAATGCTTATAATTGTAAGCAGTAGTGCAGCAATTATTAAATTTATACGATTGGCCATTAATGCTTATAGTTTAGTAAAAATGATTTTACATCTTCATCGAAAGCCTGGGCATCATTATCTATTAATTCTACTTCGATAGGGAGTACGAATACAGGGATCTGATGCTTAATAAGATAATCTCTATGTATAGCTAATCTCATGGCGTCTTTCTCGGTTGTCAAAAATAAGCTATTATCGAAAGAGTTGTTATCATTTATTTTTTTGAATTGCTCTACTTCATACTCTGAGAAGTAGTGATGATCCTCAAACTTCATAACATTATCGACCACGCATATATTCTCTAAGTAAGTAAGGAGGTAATCTACATTTGCAATAGCGGAGATGAGTACGACATGTACGTCTTTCTTAAGGTCGATAGTAATCGACCGATCAAATATAAAATAGGGATTAAGATACTTGTACTTAGAGAAATATACTCTTTGGTTATCGAGTGGTTTTATCTTCTTGATAATATCGGTTCTATCGCTTTGACTTATTTCCATTGGGCACTTACTGACAGTAATTATATCTGCTCGCTTGTAGGCGTCTCGTGGTTCTCTTAATCGCCCGCTTGGCAACAGATAATCATCGACAAATAAATTATTGTATTCTGTCAAAAGTATATTTAGGTCTGGCTTTACAGATCTATGTTGGAATGCGTCATCGAGAAGAACAACTTGGGTTTCTGGATGACTCTGTACAATCATTGGAATTCCGATATTTCTGCTCTCTGCAACTGCGACAGTTACATTAGGGTTTTTGACTTTGAATTGTAATGGCTCGTCACCAGCGTTCATTGCGTTATCAGAGGTTCTTACTAATCGGAAGCCTTTGCTTTTCCGTTTGTAACCGCGGCTCAATGTGGCGACATTAAGGTAAGGGCTGAGAAGCTTGATGAGGTATTCTATATGTGGAGTCTTACCAGTGCCACCTATAGATAGGTTACCTACATTTATTACAGGTATGTAGAATTGTGTAGACTTTAATAATCCAGCATCATAGAACACATTCCTTAAGGAGATAATACCTCCGTAAATTAGTGAGAATGGCCATAATAGTACCCGTGATACAATGTTACTCATGAGAATAGAATGCTTTGACCTAGCTGACAGTTCAAACAATTGAAATTATTACAGTACTCGTTTTTTAATTGTAGGAGGGCTTGGGTGTCAAAAGCGGACTTGGCAGTCATCCCCAATTTCTTCCATTCTCTAATGATAACATTGTTTTCAGCTTTGACCTTCTCAAGTAAATCAAGTGCTTTATCCTTGTATAATTCGTTATCAGTTTTCTGACCATATGTGAACATGAGAGGTACTAAGACATTAATGACTATTAATTCTTTGGTCATTTGTCCTATTTTTTTGGGCTTGGATTCACTTTCCTTATTTGGAAGATAATGGGTATCCCAATAAGATGAAGCTGTGACGTCTAATTTTTCATAGATATCAGATACGTTTTTTATATGCAAGAGGTCATTAAATAATTGAGGTGTTTTATTATAAAGCTGTGAGACCTGAGCTATTCTTATCGTAGGGAAGTTAGCAGGTCGTAGCTTAGAGAATCGCCATTCTACGCCTGTCATGGCTATGAGATTATATTTCTTTTTGTAGTGTGTGTACTCAGTAAGAAGTTGGCTAAAGTATTCATCAGAATTACTATTCAGTAAGCCCGCTTGTCCTAATAATAGAGCTTCTAAAGCTGAGCTTTTGTCACTTAATTTCTTGATATAACTGTAGGGTGTAACATGTGCTAGTTGCTCAAAAGCAGAGCTGTTAACTTTTAGTCCCAGATATTTTAGGAGTAACCTATAGAGTGTGTCTTCCCAGTCATTATTATTATAATCCAGGATTTCAATAATTCGGAGACATTTATTTTGTAGTCTTTCAATAAGAACTTTCTCTAAGAAGAAGCTATTCTTAATCTCGTCAGTCTTATGTATAGATTGTGCACATGGAATCCAGTCAAGATTAGAGGCTAATTTTTCATAGTTCTTTAGTGTACTCAATGATATTCTATCTCTGAGGATTAGAGTCGGGATGTGCTGTCCACTTTCATTTGATATAGGTCCGTCATCATTATACACGACATGTAATATGACATTATTATAAGCCTTATCTTTTTGGTGATTATGCTTGATCCAGTCAGTAGCATTGACATGCATTTCTATATGGCCTACCCAAGTAGTATCCCCTATGACAACTTCTCCATTAAGAAAGTCAGGTCCAGAATTTTGGTTATGAAAACCAAATTTTTTTATATGAATAGTCTCCCCACTCGTTGTTATTAGATTATTGAAATCTAACTTCTTAAGTTTCCATACGATATGAAGGAGGTCTTCTTTCATTTTGTATTTCTTACATACTTCACAAAATTATAATCATGCGGATTGTCTTGATCTGCTTCGTGCTTGTCCTCACTTTCTATCTCCCAAGTAGAGTAGTCGATCTCGGGAAAGAAAGCTGTAGCATTGCCTATATGTGTATCTATTTCTGTAATGTATAATTGCGTCCATAGATGCTGTGTCTGTCCATAGATATTAGCACCACCCAAAATGAATAACTCTTCGACGTCGGCATCCAACGCGTATTGTATACCTTCTTGTATAGAATGTCTTGTTATAACTCCTGAGTGGTAGAATTCTTTTTGTCTTGTTATGACAATATTAGTACGTCCTGGGAGTGGTTTTTTTATAGAGTCAAAACTCTTTCTACCCATCAGTACATGGAAGCCCTTAGTAGTGTCTTTAAAGAACTTCAGATCAGCAGGCATATGCCAAGGGAGATCATTATCTATACCTATGGCAAGGTTGTTACTTACAGCGACGATGGCAGATATTATCATTTTATTTATAAGTTAGAATCTATAAGATTCATGTTTTTAATTTGTTCTTCGAGTTGTGGTCTTGTCACTTCACCCTTGAGATATTTCTCTATAATAAGGCCAGCAATAGGAGCGGCAATGTCACCACCAAATCCTGCATTTTCTATATATACTGCGATGGCAATCTGAGGATCGTCTTTTGGTGCAAATGCAAAGAAAACTGAGTGATCTTTTCCTTGTGGGTTTTGAGATGTACCGGTTTTACCGCATACTTGTATTCCAGGTACTCTTGCTTTATATCCAGTTCCGCCTGATATCACTCGTTCCATCCCATCTATAACGGGATTAAAATGTAGGTCGTCTATTTTTACTTTCTTTGGGATAAGGTACTTTGGATCTAAGTCTATACCGCTACTAAATTTCGTTATTAAGTGTGGTGTATAATAGTGTCCTCGGTTAGCTATGATTGCTGCAAGATTAGCCATTTGTAATGTGGTTAACTGTAGCTCTCCTTGACCGATGCCTATTGACATTATGTAGGTCGATTTCCAGTTAACTTTTTGTTTTTTGTATAGACCATTATAATACGCAGGAGATGGCACAAATCCACCTACTTCATTTTTTAGATCGACACCAAGCGGACTCCCTAAGCCAAAATCATAAAGGTGCCTTCTCAATATATTAAGCCCTACTTCAGGATTATTAAAGCCTTCTTTTTCTATCAGCTTTCTCACCATGCTGAAGAAGTAACTATTGCAAGAATGAGATAAAGCTATCTGTATATTGTATGGTGTAGAGTGCTCATGACAACCATAACTAAAAGTCCTGTAGTTATACTCACCATTGCAAGTGACAGTCTGGTTAGGAGTGACTACGCCTTCTTGCATAGCTATTAATGATAGTATCGGCTTAAAGATAGAACCTGGTGGATAACTACCTGATAATGACCTATCGAGAAGAGGCTTCTGTTCCTTATCTTCAGTAAGATCAATAAAAGCCTGACTTCTATTAACATCAAGATTGAGGAGATTAGGATCATAAAATGGTGCTGATAACATTGTGAGGATCTCACCAGTTTTAGGATCTAATGCAACAACACTGCCTCTCTTGTTTTCCATGAGACTTTCGCTGTATTCTTGCAGATCTAAATCTATAGAAGTGTACAAATCTGTGCCCTGACTGGCTAATGAATCGAGGTTGCCTTCATCAAATGAGGATACTTCACGACCTACATTATCACGTAATAAAAACTTGACTCCCTTTTTACCTCGTAATTTTTTTTCATATTGTTTCTCCAGACCCTTGATACCTAAGTAATCTCCAGAAGAGTAGGGTGTACCTTCTTCATCTAACATAGCTGAGCCCACCTCTCCGAGATAACCTAGTATATGTGATGCACTCTGATGGGGATACGCTCTTATATTTCTTATGACCGGGTAGAATCCTGGAAACCGAAATAGCTGTTCTTGAAAACGAGAAAACTTTTGTTGATCGACTTTTGGTAAAAATGTAAATGGTAGAGACTTATGATACCTTCTATCTTTCCAGTTTTTATTTAGACTTTCGTTGTATGTTTTGTTATCGATTCCGAGCAAGCTACAGAATAGACTTGTATCCATATCCTGATCTACATTTCTGTAGATGGTCTCGATATCATATATGGGTTTGTTGTAAGTAAGTAGTTTGCCATTTCTATCATAGATAAGACCTCGAGATGGGTAGACCGTCTGCTTATCGAGTATCGTCCGCTCTGCAAGTTTCTTATACTTGTCATCTACAATCTGGAGTTGTATCAGCTTATAACTAAGTATAAGTGATCCTACTATAAAGGTAACTAATATGGGTAACTGTCTCGAGTTCATGTTATATGTAAGAAACGCTTCATTAGTACTTTGGGTTGAATATTAATGTGCCTATTGTAATAAAAAATATTGAGGCTATAAAACTAAACACAGATCGTAGAATAATCTCCTTCAGATATACGAAAGAAAAAGCTTCTATACTATATAGTGTTATAAGATGTAGCAAAACAATAATACTTAAGTAAGTCAGAAACCAAGGTAAGCCGTAATTGCTTGCAGTAAGTCCACCCTTATTATAACCCTCGGTCGGGGATATAAGATTGAGAACAAAATATCGTGCATATGCGATTAATGTTGTAGCTGCAGCATGCACCCCTAATGAGTCGTAAAATATATCGACAATAAAACCAAGTAGGAATCCTATGACGACAACTCCTGACCTATTCATCTGGTAAGGAAGTAGCACGATAATGATGCTGTAGATAGTAAAGTGTATATAGTTAAAGTCTCCGAAAGTGATATCAATTCTCTTAAGTAATAATAGCTGCAACGCTAGTATAATTAGACCTCTGATTATATTTCTTTGCCAGATACTATTCATCACTATCTATCAATTGCTCTTTTTGTTCTGCAAGTTTATATGAGACGACATATACGTAATCCGTCTTAGAGAAATCAGTTGCAAGTTCTACATCTATATTATAACTATTACTACCATCTTGTATGCTGTAATCATAAATTGTCCCTATGTATACGTCTTCTGGAAACGATATAGAAAACCCACTTGTCACAACGGTATCCCCTATCACTATCTCAGCATGCTTAGGGACATCTGTTAGAGTCATTAATAGTGGATTATCACTACGCCACTGTAGATTTCCAAAATAGTTTTTACTCTTGACCTTAGCACTCGTTCTACTTTCACTATTGAGTATCATAAGTACTGTACTAAAATCCTTAGAGACTTGACTTACGATTCCTGCAATGCCATTTTCTGTGATGACACCCATACCGACTTCTATACTATCTTGGCTGCCTTTGCATAATGTCATGAAGTTATTTCTAAGATTGATTGTTTTGCTACATAATCTGGATGGGATGAGTTGATAATTAGCAGTGCTATCAGAATCTTCAAATTCTTGAAAATTATTATTCTTAGAATTTATACGATAGTTGATGATGGTCTCGAGGAGTTTAGCATTCTCTATTAATAGAGAATCATTTCTATTCTGTAATGCAAAAAAATCTTCAACACCTTGCACGTAAGAATTTACACCACCTGTAAGTAAGTTAGAGGAGTTAGCCCAGATTTCTTTTTGACTCTTATTGTAATTGATAATAAGATAGAACGAAAAACACTCTAATACGAGAAATAAGATAAATGCGCTATATCTTATAAAGAGTGAAATAATATTACGCATAATCGGATTTTACTACAAATATATCAGTTTGGTGCAGTTATATGTGGCAATCGCGATATCAAAACTGCTCTAATGACTATGGAACTACAAGTATTATTGTTGTGCCTGAGAAATAATGGGATTATAGACTTTGTCTATCCATAAGGAATGGATACTGACTTGTATTCTTAAGAGCAAGACCAGTACCTCTTACTACTGCCTTAAGCGGATCATCAGCAACATGTACATTAAGCTTAGTCTTCTTGGCTAGTCTCTCATCGAGACCACGTAGTAATGCACCACCACCTGTCAAGTATATACCATTACGATATATATCTGATGCAAGCTCTGGAGGGGTATCCTCTAATGCTTTAAGTACGGCTTCTTCTATCTTGGCTATTGACTTATCAAGTGCTTCTGCGACTTCTAAGTAATCAGTCATTACTTGCTTAGGTATTCCAGTAAGAAGATCTCGACCATTGATACCGATAGGATCAGGAGGTTCATGTAGATTTTCTATAGCAGAACCTACTCTTATTTTTAACTCTTCGGCAGTACGCTCACCTATAAGTAAGTTATGCTTACGCTTCATGAAGTCTATAATATCTTGTGTGAATTCATCACCGGCTGTTCTTATAGACTGATCTGTAACGATACCAGATAATGCGACGACAGCTATCTCTGTAGTACCACCACCTATATCGATGATCATATTACCCTGCGGCGCTTGGACATCTAATCCGATACCCAAAGCTGCTGCCATAGGCTCGTGTATGAGATAAGTCTCTTTAGAATCTACGTGATCAGCAGAATCAAATACGGCACGTTTTTCTACCTCTGTTATTCCTGATGGAATGCATATGACCATCTTAAGGTGAGAAAAGAACTTACGCTTCTCTCCGATCATATCGATAAGACCATGTATGAGGCTTTCGGCAGCTTGAAAATCTGCGATAACTCCATCCTTAAGTGGTCTGATTGTAATAAGATTACTGTGGGTCTTCTCATGCATCTGCATAGCCTTCTCTCCCACGGCGATGACTTCACCAGTGGTTCTGTTGATAGCTACGATAGATGGTTGATCTATAACGACCTTACCGTTCTGTACGATAAGCGTATTAGCTGTCCCGAGATCAACTGCCAATTCTTGTCTAAAAAAACTAAAAAGTCCCATTTACAGATGTATTCGGCTTTATAAAAAGTTATATAATTCAAATATTATACCCAAATTGGGCATAGCATGGGTAACTAAGGGAAATTGCAGATGGAAAAACTAAAGAGACTGGTATTTTTAAAATCATCAACTCTGACACTGATAATCGCGTAATATTACACAATTATGTTTTATTTCCCCCCACTATAACGTTAGTAAAGTTGTTAATGTCTAGATATTTATTTGACATAACTAAAACTTGTTCTGAGGTCATATTCTTGATAATATTTATATTCTTTTGAAAGTCTTGAGGGTCAAGGTTTTTTATATAAAGACCTTTAACCAACTGTGCTGTAGCAAAAGGGCCATCTATTAAATTCAAGGCTTGCCCCAAAATATAATTCTTGACCATATGTAGCTCTTCATCAGAGACTGGTTCGGTTTTTAGAATTTTTATTTCATTATTTATTTCTTCTATGGTAGGACTTATAAGGTCGCTTCCGACATCAGAAGAGATATAGAAGAAGCCACCTTGACTCCAGCAATCTAACATAGAATAGATGCCATAGGTGTATCCTTTTTCTTCTCGGACATTAGTCATGAGTCGAGACCCAAAGTATCCCCCAAGTATCGTATTAGCAAAATTAAAGGCGCTATAATCTGGATGATTTCTTGCAAAAAGAGAACACCCCATTTTTATAGATGCCTGTAGTTCATTTTCTGTTTTTTGATAGATAGTTTCGCCTTTCGGCTGAATGGTATTGTAATGCGGCTTTGATTGGTTTGAAGTTTTAGAAATAGAAGAAATAGAATCTACAATCTGCTTTCGTATCGCAGGACTATACCTACCACTGACTACAACGATAGCCCCTTCAAAGGTGACCTGCTTATCGTAATACTCGACGATATCTTCTCTCGTCAGATCCATAACATGCTCCGGCTGTGTGTTATATCCATAAGGGTGCTCACTACCAAAGATTCTCTCTGAGACTAATCTGTACGAGATGACCTCATTCTTTGATAATTGGTTCTTGAGCTTTTGGCTTTGGATAGTCTTAAACTTGAGGACTTCATCTTCTGGATATGCTGGATTGAGTATCATTTCTATCCATGTAGGCCATAGTTTATCAAAGAACTTAGTCATACAGACCAAGTTAATAGCTGAGACTTCCATGCCTGGAGTTAACTTGACAGAAGCACCATGATAATCATATGTGTATGCTAATGCACTGGAAGTCATACCCTTAGACCCTTCTCGCATCAATAAAATGGCCGCTTTAGCAGCACCAATCTTGGACTCATGCACTCTTCCACACTTTAATACTAATTCTACTTTAACGATCTCCTGAGTTCCCGTATTTAGCTCGATAAGCCTTATACCATTGGTCAGGGTGGTGGTTTCGACATCTTTTATAGAAAGATCAAAATTAGTATGTATTGGAGGTCCTTTTTTTCTATCAAGCATCATATCGTATAGCCAGCAAAGTTGATGAATATTTGAATGAATTTTATATGATGTATAAAATTTAGGTTTTCCTAAGTCTTAGCTTAACTTTGTGTGTTTCTATTCTAAGGTAAATTAAACGATAATTAAGAGATGATATTCGAGATTTCATCCAGCGAACTACTAAGAAAGTTGCAAGTTGCAGGAGGTGCTATTGGTTCTAACCCTGTTATGCCTATTCTTGAAGATTTCCTATTTGAGCTTACTAAGAATGATCTGACGATCTCAGCGACTAACCTCGAAGTGACCATTATATCATCTCTGACTGTAGCAGGATCTGAAGACGGTAGAGTAGCAGTCCCAGCAAGAATATTATTGGAGACCCTTAAAGCGCTACCTGACCATCCCATTAAGTTTCAGATGAACTCTGATAATTATGCAATTACATTAGTATCAGCATACGGAGAATATAAGCTCTCAGGAGATACACCAGAAGATTACCCAGATACACCAGTAGAAGAGAACGGAAATGAAATTGAACTAGACAGTGATGTATTAGCTAAAGCGATTGGCAATACAATATTTGCGGCAAGCTCAGATGAATTGCGATTAGCGATGATGGGTGTTTTAATGCACTTAGATTTTAATAAAGTGATATTCGTAGCGACGGATGCACATAAACTTGTTAAGTATACCGTCGGTGGTATTACAAGCGAGATTACAGAATCTATTGTTATCCCTAAGAAAGGCTTGAATGTATTCAAAAATGCCTTGAGCATCTCTGACGAGGAGAAATGCCAAATCTCATTCAATAATAAAAATGTATTCTTTAAGATAGGAGATACACTTGTCATAAGTCGACTTATAGATGCTAAGTATCCTGATTACGATGCTGTCATTCCTGTCAATAATGATAAAACAGTCACACTCAATAGAAATGACTTTCTGAACTCACTCAGAAGACTCGTCATATACTCAAGCAAGACAACAAACCAGGCTAACTTCTCACTGGCAGATAATGTCTTGACTATAATGGCTCAAGATCTTGACTTTTCTAATGAAGCAACAGAAGAAGTAAGCTGTAAGTATGAAGGCGATCCTATCACAATAGGATTCAATGCTAAGTTCTTAAGCGATATGCTCGGCGTAATCAATTCTGAAGAAGTTATGTTAGAATTATCAACGCCAAATAAAGCAGGTATTCTGTATCCTGCATCACAAGATGGTCAAGAGAAATTAATTATGCTCTTGATGCCTGTAATGATGAATCATTAATAAGACCTCAACGTACTCCTTATGAGAATAGGATTATTTTTTGGATCGTTTAATCCTGTTCATGTAGGCCATATGGTCATCGCTAATTACATGGTATCTCATGCGGATATAGATAGATTATGGATGGTAGTCTCACCACATAATCCTCACAAAAAGAAAAAATCATTAGCTAACGATTATGATAGACTTAATCTCATAAGAAAGGCGATAGGAGATAATGATCTTATATCTGCATCAGATATAGAATTTAATCTACCTATACCATCTTATACTATAGATACCTTGACATATCTAAAGGAAAAATATCCTGACCATACATTCAGCCTTATAATGGGAGGTGATAATTTGTATAATTTTCACAAGTGGAAAAATTACGAACGCTTACTAGAGTCTCATGAAATATTAGTCTATAAAAGGCCTACCCATGAGGTTCCTGATATAGCTTCTCATCCTAATATCCGCATCTTTGATGCACCTATGATGAATATATCGTCATCATACATAAGATCAGAGATGGCAGCTAAGCGGTCCGTCAGATATCTGGTCCCCGACAGTACATATGAATATGTCATGAGTATAAGAGCGTATTCTAATCCCACAAGCCAATAATGTCTATAATCGAAGCGTTCCTTTATCTGTATATTTATAGAAATGAAGTGATTTAAAAAACATATTGTTAATGCCTATGCAACTCATTGAATCACATCTCTTCATAGAATTTAATCCCTCACGCTGCAGCGTGACAAATGAAATTTTACATCGATCTGTTTTCCTAGCAATGACATATCATTTTAATCTACGTTTTTATATCACTTCAATGAATAAAGCTCTACTCTTACTTTCATTTATACTTATGTCTCAATATGCCGTTGGACAAAGCGACATCGGAATAGGACAATGGAAGTCTTACCTCCCTCATAATGCAGCCAAGTATGTCACACAGAGTGATGAGAAAATAATATACGCAACGGACTTATCCATATTTACAATAGATAAAGAGGATGAATCCATAGAGTATATATCTAAAGTAGAAGGCCTATCTGAGACTGGCATCAGTGCCATAGAGTACGACAACTTCAATGATCAACTGATTATTGTCTATGATAATAGTGTGATAGATATTGTAAAAGATAATGAGATCATAGGCATCTTTGACATCAGTGATAATAACAATTTTGTCGATCGTAAGATCACTGATGTTTTTATCCAGAACGAGAACTGGGCATACTTCTCTACGGGGTTTGGAGTTGTGCAGTATAATCTGAAAGACTTAGAATTTGGATTTACACTCGATGCTAATAGACGTATGAATAGTATATCAGGTAACGAAGATTATCTTGTTATGGAAAGCGAGGATATAAGTTTTATATTGGATTATAAGAATGAAAGATTTCCTAATGCATTCTCATCATGGAAGCCTCTATCACAGGGTCTGCCTAATGGTTATAATACAGAAGCACTGACGCTGATCGGTGACCGTATATATCTTGCTGAGCAGGATAGTGTGTATGTAGCTGAGATAGGACAAGATTTTGTACCCACATATAATATTCCAGAAGATAATACTGTTGAGATTATTAGAGAGACTTTAGATGGCTGGTTCATAGGATTAAGAGATTCTGGCTTTAGTAGTAGTCTCCTCTTTTTTGATGATCAGGATGGACTTATCGATGAGATAAATTCTTGTGTAGCGAGATTACGAGATGCTATAGTGACTGAAGATGGTTCTATTTATTTTGCTGATGATTTTGATAATGTTAGATTTATAAAAGACGGACAATGTTTTCTGGAGCAATACAAAGGTCCATTCGGAGCTGAGGCTTCCGATATAGAAATAGAAGATGATATAGTTTATGTAGCATCAGGAGGCGTCTCCGAAAATTTTGCTAATCTAAATGGTCGCAAAGGCATCTATATCCTGACAGATGGTATTTGGAATAATATCAATCAAGATAACAATCCTTTCTACAAGGAACCCATAGAAAACGAATCCATAGAATTATTACAGCACTACCAAATAGAAAAACACCCTCGTAAGCCTCTACTATATATCGGGACTTTCTGGGCTGGTCTCATAGAAATGAATCTCGAAACCGGAGAGCAGGTTCTCTACAACACTTTAAATAGTGATGACGCATTAGGGCCACCGCTTGGTGATAATCCACTTGGCGTTAAGATATCAGGATTAACTTTTGATAGAAATAATAATCTATGGATAAGCGTATTCGGTGCTGAGAGGCCTATTGCTGTTCTGACAGACGAAGGCACATGGCATAGTTTTTCTGTAAGTTCTGACAGGAAGACTTCTGATATCATCGTGGATGATTCTGGTAATGTGTGGTGTGTGATAGGTGGTAATACAGGTGGTGTTATGGTTCTTAATCCAGGTAATAGCATCGCTGATCTAAGTGATGATCTGCCATCACGATTTATCAATCTTAATAACTCAGAGATACAAAGTAATCTTGTCAATGCTGTAGCAGAAGATCTTGATGGATCTGTCTGGGTCGGTACAGGAGAAGGAGTCGTCGTATTCGACTGTGGATTATCTGCTACAGAATCCTCCTGCGAAGGTAATAGACCTAAGGTATTAGAAGGTGTAGAGTTAGGTCGATTATTAGAGACAGAAGATGTGCAAGCGATCGCCGTAGATGGTGCTAATCGAAAATGGTTTGGTACACGTAACGGTATATTTGTACAATCTCCCAATGGCGAAGATCAAGTAGCGAGATATAATGAAGAGAACAGTCCACTATTCGACAATAATATAAAAGCCATGACCTATAATGGCAATACTGGAGAGATGGTTATATCAACGAATAAAGGTCTCCAGTCCTTAAAAACAGAAACTACAGGTGCTACAAATAAACATGCCTCGCAGGTCTATGCATATCCTAACCCAGTACGGCCTGGGTATCAAGGTCCAATAGCGATCAAAGGCTTAGCCAGAGACGCAGAGGTAAGGATTACTGATATAGATGGACAACTGGTATATAAGACGGTAGCACTAGGTGGACAAGCGATATGGGATGGTAATGATCTTAATGGACAGATAGCAGCAAGCGGGGTATATCTTGTATTTAGCTCATCTACAGATACTTTTAGAGATATAGATGCTTTTGTGACAAAGATTTTAATCGTAAGATAAGCGGATAGTAGTATCGGAATATTATTTAATTTATATTTGCATTCCTTATGAAAATAGGGTCGCGTGGCCGAGCGGCTAGGCAGAGGTCTGCAAAACCTCGTACACCAGTTCGAATCTGGTCGCGACCTCAACGAAAGACTCTGACTATTAATTAGTTAGGGTCTTTTTTTGTCGGTAGTACGTATAGTAGTACGATTTAGGCTCTATACTATATTTGATAAAAGTCGTTTTTAGATATAACAGTACGTAATTAATCCCCGTTCATCTCAGCTTCCACCAAAGGCGACTCGATCAGCTGAGATGCTAAACGCTTGAAACAGAAAATAGTCCAGAACAGGCAACCCGAGTATTGATTTTAAAAGTTACATTAGATGAGCATATTGCATCGATGCTACAAGCATCGACGAGCGTGGGAGCATGGGATCAAAAAGTAAAAACCAATTATTTGCTGAATCTGTTGCTCTATTGTGGTAAGGCTTTATCAAATGGGCTATAGAGCAGTCTTCGTTGCATTTGAATTAGAGTACAAGATGGCAACCTATCGAATATTTGTCATACTGGAAAAAGGTCTGTTTTTGAGCCTATTCTATTCATAGAACAAACCAGAATTATTTTATCATAAGGACTAACTTGCACGATCATAAATATATCATAGTGGACAGTAAATTTAGAAATATAATGAGCGTATCGCATTGAGGTCACAGACTTAGAAGATCGGGTTTTTATGACATCTTATTCTAAAGTAACAAGATCAATCTATTATAGATAAGGTTAATTTTTAATGTGAATTTGCTGTGTGATTTTTATGTAAGCTATCTTCTGAAAATACTATATTGCGAACAATATAAAGTTTAAAGCATTTTACAATTAGTCTATAATGTTATAATATACTTACTTTTCAGCTTGACTGAAATATATGGCATCGATTTAGCATTAAAAAGTATAATTATTGATATAATCAACTTATATTAACAAAATTCTTAATATGAAAACATTTGAGCATAAGCTCAAAACTCAAATTATTGATCTATTGGAGATGGATCAAAACACTCTATTTGCTATTTCAGATCATATTACAGATAATCTGAATTTAAGGATTGATCACGAAATGATTGAGGACATCATGTTTAAATATGGAATGTCGAGGGAAGAGTCGGCGAGTATATTTACTACGATTTTGGCTTTAGTTAATCGTATGAGTTATGTAGAAAGTTATGATCAGTTAGAAGATTTAATTCCTTCGGATAAAGCTAAAAAGATTTTATTTCAAGAGCTTACTACTAGATTAAAAACGGATAAAATACAATCAAAAGTTGAAGTATTCCAAAAGGCTGTTAAGTTAGATTTAGATAAGCCGAATCAATTTATAAACGCGAAAATTATTAGTGATTTAAGACCAGTATTTACTCCTGGAGAATCATTCGAATTGGCTGGGTTGATGATAAACCATCAATTGAGAATAACATACAAAAAAAGAGAGCTGGGTCAAGAAAAATCTTTTTATTTTCAGTTGGATGGTCAGGCATTAAAACAATTGAGAAAGGAAATTCAAAGGGCAGAATCAAAAGAAGAATACTATATAAATAAATTCTCGAAAGATTCTGAAACAATAATAAATTAGTACATGGCAAAACAAATTTCTGAAATAAAGAACTACATAGTATCACAGGCTAAAAAAGAAAAGGAAATTGAGCCTATTGATTTTCTGTTTGATTCTACTTATCAAGACGATAGACTAAGGATTGGATTTAAGAGTCAATCTACTCCTATTGAGTATAAAGGCAAGTTCATTTGTAGAATTGAGAACAAATATTCTAACTTAATAAAGGCTGTTAAAAGTTCATTCTATATTTTAGATTTGGAAGATGATTTTGATGATGAGGGTTCGCTTAAATATGAATATGAAATTTTTCGAAAGGCAATCACATTTTTAGTAGAGTTGAATAGGGAAGTAAATTCTATCCATGATTTGGCCATATATGCTCCTGAGATATACCACGGTCCTTCCGGCTCAATTGATTTAAATTGGGAAGAAAATGGATTAAGATGCTTAATTAACATAAATATTGAAGGGTATTCTTATTATGGAAAATTGTCATCTGGTTTAAAAGTCGAGCCTCCACAAAGAAGGCCAATTTCATATATGAAAAAAGACAAAGACCTTATATATCTCTTTTACAGCAGCAATGGTAAAGTATAAGAAAGAAGACATTGACGATGATGATTCTTTATTTTACAGAGTACATATTTCTTCTGTAAGAAACGGTAAAATTATACCTGGTGCTTTTAGAGATCGAGTGGACGGCATGTCCTGTGATTGGTCGAAATACTCAGATGCTAATATATCTTTATCTCGGTCTTCATCTCCAGATAAAAATTCAATTGTTGAAATTTATGTTGAGCAAGCAAGACAGTTAAAAGATATTGAAGTTGAACATGACCCGCTTCCTAAACCTGGATTTGATGAAGACAATAGATCTCATAGCCTATTAGTTGGTATTCCTAAATCAGATCCAGATAAAACCAAAAGAAGAGTAGAATTAAGGGATATGTCAATTTTGATAATTAAAGCCTTAACTAAGCCAGCTGATTCAATTGATATTGCGCATGAATTGAATGAGAAATTGGGTAACATTTTTGAAAGTAATTAAGAATAAATTTCAATAAAACCGATTACCCCCTTCCAAAAACACATCAACATCCTTCCTTGTAGGCGTAGAAAAATAACTTTGCTCCTCATCCGGATTGTCTAACAAGGTATAATTACCAGATTTGATTTTCTCTATGGCTTCTATGATGCCGTCCATACCTATCTTCTTAGTATGTTGGATAAGTTGCTCTTGGGTTCTATTTCCTATTGTTACTTTTTTCTGGACGAGGATGGGACCACTATCGATACCTTCATCTACAAAGAATATAGAGACACCTGTTTCTTTCTCTTTATTTTTCATTACCCAGAAAGTGGGTAGGAGACCACGATACTTTGGAAGTAATGCAGTATGGAGATTGATGCAACCTTTAGGAGCTAAGTCTATGATGGGTTTTTTAAAAATCTGATTACCAGCGATGGATATGAGTAGGTCAGGATTGTAAGATTTAATTATTTCTATCGATGATGTATGGTTGATTTTTTTTTCTAAGCGTACGAGAGGTATGTCGTGATTATCTAATACGTGAGTGATTTTCTTATTCTTATTGAATTTGTTGAAGACATATTTAAAGCCATAGCGTAGGAAGAATTTGGTGCCGAAAATACCTTGAGTTTCTTTAGCCTGTTTTAGAAGACTCTTACGTTTTCCGAAAGCACCTACTTCAAATAATACGCAAGCGACAATCTCAGAATGTGCAGGTAGTTTACTTATGAGATAGTTGATATTCTCAGCTAGAAAAAATGGATCATCTTGAGTAAGAAGTACTAATCGCATAAGCTATTATTGGGTACAAATTTATGAAAAGACTTGACTTACTAAGTCTTCGATCTTGCTTAAAGGAATGACTTCTATGGGATAGTTTTTCTTATTTAATCCTTTCATGTTATATTTAGAAATTAAGATCTGCTCGAAGCCGAGACGAGCCGCCTCTTCTATTCTTTGTTCTATTCTATTGACAGCCCGTATCTCACCTGTGAGGCCTACTTCTCCAGCAAAGCACATTTTACTATTGACACTAATATCCTGTAGAGAAGATATAAGAGATGCCAATATAGAGAGATCGATAGCCGTATCTTGAACTTTGATTCCGCCAGCGATATTAAGAAATACATCACTCTGACCAAAAAATAATCCAGCTCGCTTTTCCAGCACGGCAAGTAGCATACTTAACCTACGGAGATCATAACCCGTAGCAGATCGCTGTGGCGTACCATAGATGGCTTGACTTACGAGAGCTTGTGTTTCTATAAGCATCGGGCGTAAGCCTTCTATTGTAGATGCTACAGATGAGCCACTTAGTTCTTCATCACTCTGAGAGAGCAGAAGCTCTGAAGGATTCTCTACTGTCTTAAGTCCCGAGGCTTCCATAGCGTATATTCCGATCTCATCAGTAGAGCCAAATCTGTTTTTCTTAGTTCTTAGTATTCTGTATATATGATTTCTATCTCCTTCAAATTGTAGTACGGTATCTACAATATGCTCCAGTATTTTTGGTCCAGCAATGTTGCCCTCTTTATTAATATGCCCGATTATAAAAACTGGAATATTACTTTCCTTAGCGAATACTTGTAAGTCTGAGGTACAATCTCTGACTTGTGTTAAGCTTCCTGGAGTACTATCTATATGGGGAGAACTTATAGTTTGTATAGAGTCGATAATTATAATATCTGGTTGTAGGTCTTGAGCTTGCTTAAGAATCTTAGTAAGATTAGTCTCTGTGAGAATATGACAAGATGAGTTCGTGAGGCCTATTCTGATGGCTCTCATTTTAATTTGCTCTGCACTTTCTTCTCCTGATACGTAGAGTACTTTGAATTTTGATCTTATAGCTAACTGTAGGAGGAGGGTAGACTTTCCTATCCCAGGCTCACCTCCTATAAGGACTATAGAGCCTGGCACAATACCGCCTCCCAAGGATCTGCTGAGTTCTGCGTCGCCTAATGGTAGTCTTGGTGTATTACTATGCTTGACATCTTGTATGAGTATAGGCCTATGCGACTTCTGCTCAGTGCCTTGCCAGCTCTTTTTCTTCTTTTCAGTGGCGGAATCTCTATTGATGATTTCTTCCTGATATGTGTTCCATTCATTACAGCTGGAGCACTTTCCTTCCCATTTGGTGGAATTGTGGCCACAATTAGAACAAATAAATACTTTTTTTTCTTTCATTAATTTATTGATAATCAGTAAGATACATATCCGTAGTAAAAAGTTCCAAAATAATGTTAAAAACTATGTGACTAATCAGTGTGACCTCGTCTAAAAGAAGAATCAGGAGATGTTCTGGTCCGTACACAAATAAGTATATAAGATTCTTTAAAGGATCATAAAGATAGATTGTTTTCAATTGGTTTTTTGGGGTACAGGGTGCTATTATGCAAGTGGTTGCACCCTGTTTTAGAAAATTTTAATTAAGAAAACAGAAGAAAGATTGTTTTCAATTGGTTTTTTGGGGTACAGGGTGCTATAATTTAATTTATTGCACCCTGTTTTTGGAAGATAACCACCCAGACTTATTTTATTGAATTCAGAAAAAAAATAAGTTGATAAGATATGTATTCTTATCAATCAAGAGTTCCCTTGAAACGGAAAGAAAGATTGTTTTCAATTGGTTTTTTGGGGTTATGCAGGGTACTACGTTTACGTAGTAACCCTGTTCTTATTTTAGGGTATGAGTAACACTTATAGTATGCATTAGGATTCCTAATTTATAACGCGGTATAAGTGATCATTTTATTACTAATAGATCTTAGATTTGGCTAAGCCTATCTTTTGGAAGAAGTGTATAACAGAAACGCCAAGTACGCCTAATCCATACTTAATACTTCTAGATAGATTAATAGAAGAGGCTTCTTCGAAGTACTTAGTAGGGCAAGTGACCTCACCTACATCAAAGCCGGCATAGATAATCTGAGACATCATCTGATTATCAAAAACAAAGTCGTCAGAATTTTCGTTAAATTTTATTTTCTGAAGTACCTCTTTTGAGAATGCTCTATATCCCGTATGGTATTCTGATAGCTTATAACCGACTAACAGATTCTGTATGAATGTCAGAAATCTGTTGGCGATATATTTATATAGTGGCATGCCTCCTTTAAGTGCTCCTTTACCTAGTATTCTTGATCCTAATACGACGGGGTATAAGTTCTCTCCTATGATATTGACCATAGAAGGGATAAGCTTGGGCGTATACTGGTAGTCGGGATGTAACATAATGACGATATCAGCATCTATCTCAAGTGCTTTATTATACAATGATTTCTGATTGCCACCATAACCCTTATTGGTTCTGTGGCTTATGATATAGTTTATATTTAACCGTTCTGCGACGGCGATAGTATCGTCCTTACTTGCATCATCACAGAGAATTAATTCATCTACGAGATCAAAGGGAATTTCAGCATAGGTTTTTTCTAAAGTTGCAGCAGCATTATATGCTGGCATGACAACTACAACTTTTTGGCCTTTATACATATTAGTTTATATAAACCCCAAAGATAAGAGACTAATGTCATATTGTTATAATTTACAATATGATTCATTTAATTCTATGAGGTTGTATAATAACATAGGTCAAAATAGTTTGTATTTGCTTGATTTTCAAGATGATGCTCTTTCTGAGACTTGCCTGCCGTTAGTCAGGTATTGGGAACCAATGAAGTACAAAATAATTAGCATTATGTTTTTAAACGACTTCTATGGATTGACGGTAATTTTCAAGCATCTTTGGTGATCAATAAAATCACTTCAATATCATCGTATGAAAATCTTAAAGTTTTTAGTAATTATTGTTTTGATTCTTGGTATTGGTGGGTTTGCTGCCATTAAATATTTCAGTGAAGATAAACCTGATGGAAAGCCAAGTACTGAGGCTGATAAAGTAGCAGAACTAATGCTTGATCGCTTAAATAAAGATGCATTTGATCAGATACCGTATATCAATTTTGAGTTTTTTGGTGGAGGCCATAAGTATGTATGGGATAAGAAAAATAACAATGCAGTTATTAGATGGGGTGATAATGAAGTAGTACTTAACTTAGATACACAAGAGAGTGTTGTGTATGAAAATGGTGTAAAAATAGAAAACGCCGAGGCAAGTAAACTCAAAGATAAAGCTTGGTCTTATTGGTGCAATGATTCTTTTTGGTTGATAGCACCATTTAAGATATTTGACCCTGGTACAGAGAGGAGTCTTGTAGATGTGGAGCAAGGAGACCATGGATTGATGATAGAATATAAAAGTGGAGGAGTGACGCCTGGTGATAGCTATCTTTGGATATTAGATGATAATTATCAACCTACAGGATATAAAATGTGGACACAAATCTTACCAGTCCAAGGTATGTACGTAGACTGGAATCAATGGGATGATTATATGGGTGCTAAGCTATGTACAACTCATAGTATGATGGGCAAAAAGATGAGTATGGAAAATGTCAAAGTAGGAAACAGCCTTGCCGAAATAGGAATCAGCGAAAACCCATTTATAGTATTACAATGAAATTAGTAACTTATAACGTCAACGGAATAAGAGCCGCGATCAAGAAGGGGCTTTTAGATTGGTTGCAAGAGGAGAATCCAGATATTCTCTGTATTCAGGAGACTAAGGCACAACCAGATCAAGTACCGGTAGAAGTATTCGAAGAGCTAGGCTATCACGCCTATTGGAATTCGGCAGAGAAGAAAGGCTACTCGGGTGTCTTGACATTAAGTAAGTCAGAAGCTGATAAAGTCGTAACTGGAATGTCCAATCAATATTACGATGTAGAAGGTAGAGTTATAAGAACGGATTACGGAGATTGGTCCTTATTGAATTGTTATTTTCCATCTGGTTCTAGTGGCGATGCTCGACACACTTATAAGATGGAATTTCTCAATGACTTTGGTCCCTGGATTAAAAAATTATTGAAGAAAAGAAGAAAACTAATTATTGTCGGAGACTATAATGTCGTCAGATTAGATATAGATATCCATAATCCAAAAAGAAAAGACATGCCATCAGGATTTAAGCCTGAGGAGAGAAAATGGTTGAATGATTGGTTTAATAGTGACTTCTCAGATGCATATAGAGTTCTACATCCAGATCAAGAAGATGCATACAGTTGGTGGAGTTATAGGGCAGGATCGAGAGCTAAGAATAAGGGATGGAGGATAGACTACGTTTCTGTAAGTAATAATATAAGTGATAGAATCTCTTCAGCTAGACACGCTACAGAAGCAGTACATTCTGATCACTGCCCAGTGGTCATCGATATAGATTTGTAATAGTATTAAAGTGCTTCAAGTCGAGAAATCATTTTGTTGATTTCTCTAACATTTTGGCTGTTTGCTTTAGCTACGGCTAGCGCTTTGTCTGCGATTTGCTTGGCCTCTTTGACGTTATTGAGTTTGTATTCTATCTCAGATTGTAATAATAAACTTGAGCTATTAGAAGGATCTAATTCAATGGCTCTTTCTATGTAGGGTCTTATTTTCTTAAGCTTCTTTTTAGAATTTGCTTTTTCAAGATAGATTTTTGACAAGTTGAAATAGATCTTAGGATTATTGCTTGTATTTGACGATAAGTAGTCTTCGGCAGTGGTTCTATACTCCTCAGTTTTATCTTCGTTATGGAGGTTATTAAGATAGTATTCTACAGCGTCATTGCTAGGATTTTCTACATTTAGATAACTATACAACAGAGTCGCTTTCTTACGATCAGGTCTTGGATATCCTCTTTCTAATTCGTTATTAACTATAATGCTGATTGTAGCATCTACTTCATCTTTGCCTATTAGATTATCAAAAGCTATTCGATTATTTATCAAGTAATTAAACTCCTCAGAATTGACTGTATATAAGAAGTCAAAAAGAAATCTCATGTTCTCTAATGTAGACCAATCTTCTTGTGTAGCCATATAATCATGGGCTGTAGTTCTGTGACTACCATCCATTAATTGCATGCGGAAGTAAGCTTCTTGCTTTAGAATCTCTGGAGGCATCTCATCACCGCCTTGACCGAAAACATGAACGATAACTTCTTCTGGAGCAGCATTGATAGCTACATCTACTTTCTCTATTCTAGCGTCTACGACTGTAGGTGCTGCAGCCGGTTTTGGAGCAGCCGGCTTTGGTACAACGGGATTATTTTTCTTTACTTTGGCGGTAGACGCATTACGCTTTACAGGTGCTTGGACTACGGCTTGCGTTGGCACCGAACCTGGATATAATTTATCTTGGTAGTGCTTACTCAAAGCAAGTAATTCATCTGCCGAAGCAAGACGATCTATTTTAAATTTTAGATTTCCATGTTTGTCTAAAATCATGACAGTAGGGAGGAATACGACTTGATATTTGTTTTTGAAATCACCTCCAAAATCACTTTCCATATCCACCTTTACATTTATAAAATGCTTATTGAGATACTTGGCTAATTTGGGATTTTTGAATTCTTTGGCCAGTACTTTGCATGGCTTACAATAGCTTGCGTAAGTATCGACAAAAATTAATTTATCTTCTATGGTAGCTCTTTGCTTAGCGGCTCTAAGTTCTATGTCAGCAAATCTTACGCCTTGAGCATAACTAACAACTGCGTATAGAGTAAAAAAGAAAATATAGAAAAGACGGATCAACATATAGATAAAAGAAAATTATTATTATGAATTAAGGTAGTCGAGCATTCTCTCAAGATTAGAAATGTCTTCATCTCTTGATTTTGCTTTTTTGATAGCTTCTTTTAGAACTTTAACAGCTTCTTCTTTTTCATTAGCCTTAGCCAAGAATTGTATGTACTCGTTATACGTTGCTGTAGAATCATCTTTCTTAACTAACTCTTTGTATATGTCCATCGTATAAGATGTAGCATCTTCATTGTGGTATAATGAAGACTTGATAGCACCTAAGTGCTTACGATATGAGTCTGGATTTTTCTTACCATATTTTTTGAGGTAGCTTTTGGATAATTTTTTCCACTCAGTATAGTTACCTGATAAGGCATAGTATTCCATATAAGCTTCTGAGCTAAATTTTTTCTTATCACCTATGTCGGCTTTGTCATATTGTGTTATCGCTTCATCTACAAGATCTTTATAATCGAATTCGACTGCTTTTTTTACAGTCGCCATTGTAACGCTATTAATTTTTTCAGCGAAAGCTTCTTTAGAACTTCCAGCTATCGCTTCTGATCTAAGGTCCATTAATTGATCATACATCTTAGAGTCGGCTTCAGTGACAGCTTGCATAAGGAAACTAGCTTTTTCACTTTTACTTATATCTGGATTAGACTTCAGATATTCGTTAGCAATTTTAGCGCTGGGCTTATCTACTTTATTAAGCTCTCTTACATAATCTACCATCAGCTTGTAATCTCGCTTACCTTCGTTATAGAGAGCTTCGTATGCTTCGGTTTTGTCATAACTTTTGATGGCAACTTGTCCGTGATTGATAAGGGCTTCTGCTTGCTGTCCTCCAGTTACTTTTTTAAGAATATTTCCTTGACTGTCAAGAAAGAATAAAGTAGGGTATGCGGATACGGGATACTTGGCGCCAAATGTTCTACCATCTGCCTGTTCCATATCAAGCTTAAGATTTATAAAATTAGAATTGAAAAAATCTCCGACTTCAGATTGAGTAAATACGTTTTTGGCCATTTTCTTACATGGGCCACACCACTGAGCATAAGAATCTACGAATACAATCTTGTCTTCTTTTTGAGCTTCGGCTATTGCTTCTTTCCATGTACCGTGAAAGAACTCTATTCCTTGAGCAGATACTAATTGTGAGAATAGTAGGAGGCAGAATAATCCAGTGATTTTTGACATCTCAATTAATGTTTTTAAAAGGTTATATATACAAGCTTGAAAGTATTCATTATCAGTTACTTAGCTTGTAGTGGCTTATGCAAAGATGCAGAATTTGAGCTTCGTAATCCACTTTTACAATAAAAATAAAAGTCATAAAGATCCTTTTAACGGAATAATAACGCATAGTCAAGCGTAATTGATCTAAGGTGTGGACGATAATTGCAGTACTTGATTGATAATGTATTGAATAAAGGGATAGTTATATTTGAATATTTTTAGAAAAGAGTTACAAACTTCTTTAATGTCATCAATCTCAAAAAGAGACCTATTCCTTAGTCATGTCGGACAGACAAGTACTTTTCCGCTTGCGTTAGAGATTGCCAGAGCGGAAGGTATATTTATATATGATAATGATGGTAAGCGTTACTACGATCTCAACTCGGGAATATCTGTCAGCTCATTAGGCCATCGGCATCCGGCGGTTATAGATGCGATTAAAGACCAGTTAGATAAGTATATGCACACGATGGTATACGGCGAGCATATACAAAGTCCCCAAGTTGCCTTCGCAGAATTATTAAGTAGGCATCTTGACCCAAAGTTGAATGCCGTATATTTTCTAAATTCTGGAAGTGAGGTTATAGAAGCGGCGATGAAGCTCTCTCGGAAAGCCTCTGGAAGATATGAAATTATAGCTTGTAGAAATGCATATCATGGCAGCACAATCGGTGCTGATAGTCTGAGATCTGATGTTGATTACTTAGCCCCATTTATGCCACTTGTACCGGGCATAAGACATATCAATTATAACAATATAGAAGATCTTAAGCAGATAAACTGTAGAACGGCAGCGGTGATCCTTGAGCCGATACAGGCAGAAGGAGGTGTAATACTTCCTGAGTCGGAATATCTTAATCAGGTAAGAAAAAGATGTGATGACGTAGGTGCATTAATGGTATTGGATGAGATACAGACGGGTTTTGGTAGAACAGGACACTTATTCGCTCATCAGAAATATAATGTACTTCCAGATATCATGTGTATAGGTAAGGCTATGGGTGGCGGTATGCCTATAGGTGGACTGGTTGCAGATCAGAATCTCTTAGGACAATTAGCTAAGTATCCTGATCTAGGTCACATTACTACCTTCGGGGGTCATCCAGTTATATGTGCCGCAGCACATGCAAGTCTTAAGGTGTTAACTGACGGTGATATTATAGATGAAGTCATAGGCAAAGAAAAATTTATACATCAGAAATTAGTGCATCCTATTATAAAAGTCGTAAGAAGCTCAGGGATGATGATGGCAGTAGAATTAACTAAGCGAAAATACCTTAAGCATGTTGTTAACTATGCTTTAGAGCATGGAGCACTCATAGATTATTTTATTTTTAATGATAGGTCATTTAGGCTTGCACCACCATTAATTTATACAATTGAAGAATTAGATAAAGCGCTTGATATCGTTTTAGCGGCAATGGATTATGCTGAGAAGAAATATAATAATTAACGCTTAGTAGATATTATATCTTACTAGCCTGTAAGATTTATAGTATTAATAAGTGAAGTCAGATGTTGCTCGCGAGTGAAACTGTTGAGATATTTATCTATGGAATTTTTACTCATAATTTCATATTCATTTACAGATAGATTCATCATTTTATTGAGGTAACTGGAAAGCTCTTCTGCATTAATATTATCCATCTCTATCATCCATCCTGTCTTGTTATGATCTATAAGTTCTGATATGCCAGCATGCCTTGTGCTTATGACTAAGGTCCCACATGACATCGCTTCTATTATGGATATAGGTTGCCCTTCCCATGGGTACCAAGTTGGTAGCACGAGAACATGAGCCTCTTGTAAGATTTTATTTTTCTGATCACCAGAGACTACACCATGATAAGTGACTACAGAGTCCATAGGAGAAGTATTGATAATACTCTTAAATTTTTCTTCTAAGTTAGCGCCTCCATTAATCGGATCAGATTCTGCAACGGATTCTATAAATCCTCCACAAAAGTCTAAGTTAAACTCAGTATCAGAACCGGAAAGTTTTTGGGCAGCTTCTAATAATACGAAGTAACCCTTAGTCTCCATTAGATTAGATAAGTAAAGGATTTTCCATGGTTGTTTTTCTTTAGGCGCTTTTTTGGGAGATGGTACAGATACATTGCCCGTTGGCTGTGCTATGCCATTCATTACTACATGAATTATTTCAGGTTTATTTAGAAAATCAAATTGATTTTTGAGAAGTTCTCCTATTACTATTATAGCATCAGACCTTAAGAGTGTAGATCGGATTATAGTTTGTCGAAAGCTACTTTGATTAGAATAGAAATTTCTGTAGCCACCACCGTGTAGATGTAGAGTAATCTTTTTTCTTAAGATCCAAGCTACATTGATGACCAAGAAATCTTTTATAAAACCTAATGAAGAAGAAGAAATTATAAGATACACTTGCTTAACAAAAAGTAGCTTAACCCAAGCTTGGAATACACTATAAAGCATATGTACCATTCTTTTTATCTTAAAGCCACCTCGTTTTTTGGATTTGCCTTTATAATTTAGATTTACTTCTTTATGGTCAGATTTTGTTTCTCTCAGATAATCTGACAATGAGTCGAAAGCAATCGTAACACCGGTTATAGTCTGGCCACTTCGAGGGCCTATTATTAGGATTTTGTTTTTTAATTTTTGATCCATGATTACCAGTTAATACTCTTAGTTTATACAAGATTAGTTTCTGTAGTATCATGCTTAGAGTAGAATAGAGCAACACCTATAATCAATCCGATCATAGAATGCATGAGTTGTATCTGCGTAAAAAGCAATATCATAAATAAGATATATGAAAACAATATCTCAGGCCGATGCAGTAAATCCTTAAATGATAAATATATAGCTAGCGGAAAAAGCAACCCGAGGAAACCAAGATGAAATAAAACAACATTCATACTTCCACCTATTTTCTCTGTATATCTCAAGTTAAAAGGGACGATCAGTTTTCGATACTTGCTCTGATAGTACATATCACTTATAAATTTAGGATATCGACCAAATCCTTGTGGCATAAAGTAATTTTCTTTCATGGATATAAATGGTGCAAAAGAACTCGTAAGTCTTACGGAAGCACTTTGGTCAGCTTGGGCGATTAGTAGGGGGTCTTCGATGAAGCTCTCTAGAAGCTGCCCAGCTCTAGTGTCTTCTAAGTTGTCCTTAATACGAGAATAAGTGATCGCTGCAGCTACGGCAGTGACTAAGAATAGCACTACAAATAGAATCTTGCCTTTGATAACTTGTATACCAACAAATACACCGATTGCAGCTATAAGAACCGCTAATGCAGTACTCGATTTTGATAGAAAAAATAATTGGAAAAGAAGAAAAGGAACAGCAATCATATTCTCCTTCTTATTAAAATTAAGCAATGAGAATATCATGAGAAATAAGCAGATGGTACCATAGAATGCAGGTTCTGTGCATAGAGAGATGACACCTCTACCGTGTACTAGTATCCCCCTTGCCTCATTCAACATAAATGCTCCAAATTCATGAAATACAAAATACTGCATGAATCCTACAAAGAAGTATATAGATATTATACCCATAAAAAACCGAAAGCTAATACGGTAATTATAAGTCGCGTATAAATTGTAAGCTACAAAAGCAAGAATTGCAGGGGAGAGATAATTAAACAAGGTCTTGACAGTGGTAAAATATTCTAAGCTAGAGCCTAATGCGAATATGAATGCTAATCCAAATAATGACCACAGCATGATAAGCGGTCCATTGATATTTTTTGCTCTAGTACCTAATGCTAATACAGCAGCTAAGAATATTGCATTGGGTTGCGTATCTGTCCCAAGTTTTAGAAAATCTAAATAGGGGAAACAGCAAAAAAAAATAAATATGTTGATAAATATTTTCAAATAATCCGATTATCTCCGATGTGTAAGATATTTATTAATCATGTAATTCGTCTAACTTCATCTCAGTTAGTTTTACTGAAGCAGTATAATTTATAATGGTCTCTGATACTGTTCCAAATTTAAATTTAGACAATAGACGCTCTGTATTTCTGTAAGTCTTCTTTAAGTTGTGGTAATGAGTAAATCTTGCTTTAGGTTCCATTTTCTTCTCGTAGGGATGATCATGATCATATTCCCAAGGGTGTATGTAGAACATTGAGAAGTCATTATCGGATTCTCTTTTGCTATAAGCTCGCTGACTTATCATATATGGAAACAATCGGAAGTAAGCACCGCCAAGTGCCAAAGTTTTTCCCATAAAGTTAAATGTAGACACTGGAAATTCTATAAGATCTACATCAGCTATTTTAAATATATGATTGGGTGCTGAAGATATTCCGTATCTCCATGTTTTGACTGGTGATATAGAGCAATCTATTGTATGTCCTTCTTCTTTTAATATAGCTAATGCCCACAAGCTATCTACAGTTATACTAAAGAACGGAGCTCTATATGCGTTGATAGGACTGCCAGTAAGATCTTCTATTATTGACTTCGTTTTTCTTATCTCTTCTCGGAATGCTTTAGGACTAATATTATATACCTTCTCATGTGAGTAACCGTGTGATGCTAACTCATGACCTTGATCATGGAGTAGTTTTATCATATTGGGATATTTCTCAGCTATCCATCCTAATGTAAAAAATGTTCCTTTAGTATTACTATCTGATAGTAACTGTAGGAGTCTGTTCATTCCTATCTCTACTCTTTTCTCATATGAGCCCCAGCTGTCGTAAGGCATTTCTATACCTTGATACCAGTCTTCTAGATCTATGGTAAAGGCATTCTTAATCATATTATAAATGGTATAGAATGAAGATTAGGTAGTTGCTTCATGTATGATGATGTCTTTTACTTCAGTTAGTTGTATTTCGTCCTTGATGTCCATAGGAAAATTAGAAGTCAGATATCCTATACCATTATGCTCTCCATTTTTTATAGCGACAAAAGCTACAAATTTTTTGAATGCTCTAATTTCTGGGTGATTGGAACTTGAGATAATGCTATGCTCATCATTTATGTCATTAGGATACACTAATTCTACGAAGAGACTCCTGCCTCTATTGTCTACTTCAAATATTTTTTCTTGATCCAGACTGCATTTATAACTAATTAATATCTGGTCTGCTGCCGTACAATTTTTTTCATCATTGAATTCTATTAAGAAATCTCTTGACATCCGTGGCAATACTTTGTCGTAATTATTTATGCCTACTGCTTTAAGAAACTTAGCATGTTCCTTAAGTCTCCAGTAGTATGTTATATGTTCGTGTGGTTCTTGGTGTAGACCAGTAGCGATCATTAATTTGACGTTGTCAAATTTTTCGATTCTTGAGAGTAGGTAATCATAAGTCTCTAAGACTTTTATAAAAGGATCCCAATCTTTCGGACAATACCATTCTGGATTTTTTAGTGGGCCAGTGTAAGCATCTGAGTTGAATAAGTAATGGTGCTGTACATGTGCTCCAGAATTAAGAAATATATTAGAGAAATCTGGTTTCTTTTTTCGCCATAGCTTAACGAATACATCAATAAGAAGGCTATCCAGGACAAGCGCTTTCATACCTGGTTTTTTACGATTTAAGATGTTTTTAATATAAAAGCTGTATTTGCTTATCGGTACATATAACAAAAATGCCAGTGCTAAAGTGATAAGAGATGTGATAGTAATTTTTGACTGAGCATTATCATTGACCGCTTGATGTATGGCTTTATAGAAGTTTTTAGTAAGCCAATTTCCTGATACTTTTGTCTCAGTCCACGGGTCAGGGACAAAAAAAGGAGAATTTTTCAATCTATTTTCTGCATTAAATGGAGATATTGCCGCTACTGTTAAGCCTTTCTCCTCTAGCTCTTCGAAGATCTGCTTAGTACCGTTATGACCGATATTATCCCCTAATCTGTACACTTTATGCTCTGCGTAGCTTTGTCCTGTGTAGACTGTAACCCATTGTATCCAAGGCTCTAAGAGGTGATATTCTTTCTCAGAGTGGGTTTTTATTACCTTCTGAGATTTTAATAATTTGGCAAAATGAGGTAAGTGCCCCTTGCTGATGTAACTCTCCAAGAATTCGAAGTTAATCTCGTTAAGACCTATAAGGATGGTACGGCTTCTCATTTATTTAAATTATCTACGCCTTAGATGTTTTATATCAGACACTAAGGTATTGTTGTTAATTCAGCAAAAAAAGAACATATTGATATTTTTTTAATATGATTTTTACTGATAGCTTTGATATTTTATAATATTATGTGTCAAATCTGATGAAAACTGAATTGTACAAGCCTGTCTTTATTATAGGAGGGGTGAGATCTGGGACTAGTATCTTAGGTGATATATTAAGTCAGCAAGCTGATCTTGCATACTGGCTTGAGCCCAAGTATATATGGAAATATCGAAAAGCCAACTCCAAGAACGATATAAGAGATGCCTCGGATGCCACACAGCATATTAAAGATTATATAAGGGATCGATTCTATAAATACATGAAGTCTCAGAACGCCAATAGGTTTATGGAAAAGACGCCTAGCAATGTCTTCAGAGTATCCTTTATCCATGAGATTTTTCCTCATGGATTGTTCATACAACTTATACGTAATGGTCATGATACTATTCTTTCTACCTATAAGAAATGGACCACACCTATAGATAAGACAGCAGTTACAAGAAGGATTAGGTCTAATGAGATACCTCTAATAGACTTACCTCATTATGGTGCTGCAAGTTTGAGAGATGTCGTAGGTAGAACTCTACTACCTAAAAAGGGTTTTATATGGGGACAACAATTCCAAGGGATAAAAGAATATCGTGCTACACATACTATAATGGAGACTTGTGCTATGCAGTGGGTTACAGCAATGCAACACTCGGAAAGAGACCTCATGAAGGTACCGGATGCACAGAAATTTCAGATCAGATATGAAGACTTTGTAACAAGACCCGAAGAAACATTGGCGCCATTACTGGATTTTTTGGAGTATAAAGATAAGGCAGGTATTATTGATTTTGCGTCCAAGAATGTAAACGACTACACTAATCGATCACGTGATGCAAATACACTACTGGAATTAGAGAAAGTCAACTATATTATAAAAGAAGAAATGGCGAAGTGGGGATATAGTTATCAAAAATAGAATATGGAAAAAAATAAATCAAATTATGTAGCTATTATGGCAGGAGGAGTTGGCTCAAGGTTTTGGCCAGCGAGCAGAGAACATACGCCTAAGCAATTTCTTGATATTCTTGGAGTAGGTAAGTCACTTATCAGATTAACCTATGAGCGATTTACTAATATCGTAGATCCACAGAATATTCTCGTTGTCACTAATAAGATTTATAAAGAATTAGTTATAGAACATATCCCTGAGATCCCTGAGAGTAATATCATCACAGAACCATCACGCAATAATACGGGTCCTTGCGTAGCGTATACAGCGTTTAGGTTAGAAGCCATGGATCCTAATGCAAGCTTCGTGATAGCACCTTCTGATCACGTTATCTTAAAAGAAGATGCATTCCTTAGCAAAATAGATCAAGCACTAACATTGGCTTCAGCTAAGGATGTCATTGTTACATTAGGCATAGAACCGACTCGACCTGATACAGGATACGGCTATATAGAAACAACAAAAGATAGTTCTGATAATGATGTTATCAAAGTAAACCAATTTAAAGAAAAACCAGACGTCGATACTGCTGAATCTTATATAAAGCAAGGAGGCTACTATTGGAATGCGGGTATATTCATCTGGAGTGTAAAGACTATATTAAATAGCTTTCAGAAGAATGCTACTGAGATATATGATATTTTGTCTCAAGACAGAAGTAAGTACAATACAGAAGCCGAGCAAGCGTATATTGATCAAGTGTATCCGACAACGCCAAGTATATCCGTGGATTATGCGATATTAGAAAATGCAGATAATGTATACACAATACCTGCTGATATAGGATGGAGTGATCTGGGTACATGGAATGCACTACACGCATATAAAGAAAAAGATGATTCTGGTAGTGTAGTTATAGGAGAGAATACCATGCTGGTAGATTCTAAAAATTGTATTGTAAAGTCTGATGCTAAGAAATTAGTAGTCATTAAGGATCTCGAAGACTATATCATCATCGATGAACCTGACGTACTCCTTGTGTACCCTAAGAGTAAAGAACAAAGTATTAAGCAATTGCGACAAAGTATAGAAGATAAATCATTCAAATAGTATTGCCATCAAAGCACATCATATTAGTCGCTAATACAACCTGGAATATTTATAATTTCAGATTGAATATCATTCGGAAGTTTTTGAATGAAGGACACAGTATTACGGTAGTCGCTCCAGTAGATGAGTATATAGAATATAAAGAGAAGTATCCTCAAGTAAAACATATTGCTCTAAGACATTGTGATAGAGAAAAGAATAACCCCCTACAGGATCTTAGGCTTATCACTGAGTTGAGATCTATATACAAAAGATTAAAACCAGACTTAGTAATCCATTATACGCATAAGCCAAATATATATGGCGGTTTTGCGGCTAGGTTGAGTGGCGTTAAATCTATTGCGGTTGTAACGGGCTTAGGATATGCATTTATAAATAATGGCTTGTTGAGTCTTATTACAACTTCTCTCTATCGGTATACGCATAAGTATCATGAAGATATCATATTCGAAAATGAAGATGATTTAGCTTATTTTATTGAGAATAAATTAATATCTAAAGGAAAGGGTATCGCCGTAAATGGCTGTGGTGTAGATACTAACATCTATATACCATTTCCTAATGGCTATAAAAAAGAGAAAGTCACCTTTACTTTTATAGGCCGATTACTGTATGATAAGGGTATTGTAGAGTTTGTAGAGGCAGCAAAAAGACTTTCTACGAGTTTAGATAATGTAGAGTTCTGGGTTATCGGAGAACTGGATCATGGTAATCCATCAATGATAGAAGAGAGTACATTGCTTAATTGGATAGATGAAGGCTATATTACTTATCATGGTTTTGTTAAAGATGTAAAGCCACTTATAGCTAAGAGTGATTGTATAGTATTACCTTCGTATAGAGAAGGAATGCCACGTATTATTTTGGAAGGCATGTCTATGGCTAAGCCGGTGATTACAACTCGGACTGCAGGATGTAGGCAGACAGTTGTAGAAGGAGAGAATGGCCTACTTGTAGATGTAAAAGATTCTGATGACCTTAGTGATGCAATGAACAAACTTTACTTAATGACGTCTGAAGAGAGACATAGTATGGGCAACAAAGGACGACTTCTTGCTGAAAATAAATTTAATTCAAAAATCATCGCTGATAGATTATATGGTATTATCAGCGAGATGTGACAATAAACATTTTTTACAATCTTTGACATATGAAATTCAAGATCATTATGACTTTTCTATACTTAGCTATCATTAACTTAATCTTAGCATGTACGACTACGCCTGTAAGTGATACGACTACTCCGGCGACTACAGCAAATAATACAACTGTAGACAACTCTAATAAGCCAACTGTGACCACACTGGCGCCACCAAGAAAAGGAGGTCCTGCTGAGATTATTCTTAATGTGAAAAACATGACAGACCCGCAAGCATCTCTTATTGGTTTTTTTGCAGAGACACACTTTAAGGCAGATACAACAACTGTCAATAATGGTAAGATCGTATTCAAAAACGCCGAAGGTTATGACCAAGGTTTATACTATGTGTCGATAGGGAATGAGAGATTTGCTCAGATAATGTTGGGCGATGATCAGAAATTTGAAGTGTCACTCGATGCTGCTGACCCCATAAATACAATTAAGGTAGAAGGTAGCTTAGAAAATGAATTGTTCTACGAGAACCTAAAGTATGAGGAGGATTTCAATGTAAGATTCGCAGCAGTAAATAATAAATTAAAAGCTCAGACCGAGGGTTCTGCAGAATATAGGCAATTAGAAGCTTCTAAGAAGACATTAGAAAAAGAGAGAAAAGAAGTTTTAGATAAGCTATTTAAAAGTCACCCAGATCTATTATTTACTAAGTTTAAGATGGCAGGTCAGAACCCAGCTATTAAGGAAGGCTTAAGTGACAAAGAGCAAGTCTATCACTTCAGAAAAGAATTCTGGGATAACGTAGATTTTTCTGATGAGCGACTTATAAGAACTCCTGTAATCAATAATAAACTAAAGAGATATATCAAAGAACTGACACCTCAGAATGCGGATTCTATAGTACATTATTCTAAGGAACTTATAGATAAGACATTACAATATCCTGAGTACTTTAAGTACTTCAGTAACTGGGTAGTATTAGAATATGAAGCTGGCAAGTCAACGATTATGGATGCTGAAGCGGTATTCGTTAAAATAACACAAGAATACTTTACAAGAGAAAGAGCTTTCTGGGCTGACTCTATGGAAGTGTACGCTATAATTAACAGAGGTCGTGAGATGGGTAATAGCCTTGTAGGTCAGAAAGGTCCTAACGTGACGGTGCCTGGTGTAGATGGTAATCCCAAGACGCTATTTGATTCTGATGCAGATTATCTGGTTGTATATCTCTATGCACCATCATGTGAGCATTGCATGGAAGAGACACCGCAACTGGTCAAGTGGTACAACGAAAACAAAAGTAAGAGTTGTGATGTCTATGCCATAGCTTTAGATACAGAAATTCAAGAATGGAAAGACTATGTCGCTAAGAATAATATGACATTTACTAATGTCCACGATCCTACTAACAGATCTATATATGCGACATACTATGTAGACGTTACACCAGAATTATATCTTCTTAATAAAGACAGAACCATTATCGGTAAGAACTTGAAGACATTCCAACTGGAGACAGTAATTGCTAAGGATAAAGAGAAGAGGTAAGTTCTCTTACTTTTTCTTAACGACTATTATCTTAGGCTTTATGGTGTTGTTATAGATAACGTTCTCGCTTTTTAATATGAAGAAGAAGTTATCTCAACTTCCTAAGAATTAGTCCTCCAAAAATAAGGTGTAAATAGGACAAGAATACTAAATAGCTCTAGTCGTCCTATAAGCATTATAAAAGCAGTAACGATTTTACCAGAGTTGGGTATCGTAGAAAAAGTATCTAATGGACCAATACTGCCAACGGCAGGTCCCACATTGCCCAGACATGTCGCTACTATTCCTGCAGAAGTAAGCAGTGGGTTATCAAAATCATCCAAGATAAATGTCATTGTGATCATACCGACAAAAAAGACAAACAAATAGATCAATAGAAATGTAAGGACATGCGTCATTATTTTGGGAGCTACGACTGTCTTATCAAGTCTTAATCTTATGAGCGCATTAGGGTGTAGTAATCGCTTAAATTCAAGTACTGAATTCTTGGCGAATACCAAGTGTCTGACAATCTTAATGCCGCCAGAAGTCGACCCAGCACATGCTCCAGAAAACAAAAGTCCCAAAAAGAAAAATGCACTTACAGAATGCCAGAGCGTATAGTCTGTTGTCACATACCCGGTCGTCGTTATGATAGATACAACATGAAAAGCAGATTCTCTAAACGAACTTTCCATATTGCCATCCGTATAGCAATAACAGACCATAGTCATGAATAGAATACAGAAAACTACGAACAGGACATAAGACTTAAACTCGTCACTTCTTAGAACCTTATTGAACTTACCCTTTATACTTGCATAAATAAGTGAGTAATTAATACCTGCTATAAACATGAATATGATAAGTGTGTATTGTATTAATGGCGTATCGTAGTATCCAATGCTTTGATTCTTAGTAGAGAAACCTCCTGTGGCTATTGTCGTCAGACCATGATTAACGGCATCAAATGCAGTCATACCTTCTAAGTATAATATACACATGAGTATGAATGTTATGCTGACATAAAGCAGCCACAATCGCTTAGCTGTTTCTTTAATTCTTGGATGGATCTTATTAGAAGTAGGGCCAGGAGATTCTGCAGTGAATAATTCTACACCACCCACACCTAATAGAGGAAATATGGCAATCGTCAATACGATGATTCCCATACCACCGATCCATTGCGTGAAGCTTCTCCAAAGTAGAATGCTTTGTGGGAGCTGGCTCAGATCTGAAAATATTGTAGCTCCTGTAGTCGTCAGTCCAGAGATACTCTCGAATACAGCATCGATAACTGGAACATTTATGTCCATAAGTAGATATGGAAAAGCACTTACGATAGTGGTGACAAGCCACGCTAAGACGACGATTATATATCCATCTCTTTTAGATAATTGATTAGGGCTTCTCTTAGTCAGCTTGAATATCCCAGCACCTGACAACATAGTAATCACACATGTAATCAATAACTCAGGCGCAATAGATTCCTCTAAGTAGAACGCTACTATCGTCGGTAACAACATGATCATCCCTACGAAAGCTATTATTACAGCGATAACTCTGAATATGGTATTGAGATGAATATTCATACGTTTCTATTTATGAAGAGAATTATGAGTGGAAAAAGATTAAGTGAAATAACTCTCTACATGTTTGATAGATTCAGGAAGAGCGAATACAATTACCTTATCTCCTTTCTTAAGCATAAAATCTTTACTTGGTATGATACTCTGTTCTCCTCTCACAACACCAGCTATAATAATTGATGATACACGTAGATTCAATTCTCCTAAGGTCTTACGTGTAACATGATTTTCTTTTGTGATTTCAAATTCTATAATTTCTGCATCTACACCATGTAGTTGTGCTATCGCTTTTATGTGTCCTTTCCTTACATATCGGAATATATTATTAGCAGCGATAAGTTTCTTATTGATAATCGTATCGACACCGATGTTCTGAGATATATGCGTATATACTTCGTTATCTACTAACGCAATGGTCTTGTACACACCACTATCTTCTGCGAGTAAGCTGGATAGAATATTAATTTCTGTATTGGGTGTGACGGCAATAAATGCATCCATATGAGCAAGTCCTTCTTGTTCTAAGAGATCTTTACTTCCGGGGTCACCTATAATGATTAGTGTTTTTTCAAGCGAATTAAGAAATCGTTTTGCTGTAGATTTATTTTTTACAACAAGCGTAACATGGTAATCATTCTGTAGATTTTTGGCAGTGTCTAATGCAAGTGTAGTGTCACCTACGATCATTACTTTTTTGATATCTTTCTTTTGTCTACCAAGAAAGGGTAGGACATTATCTACATTCTGACTTATAATACTGAGGTAGAGGTGATCGCCTTTCTGTAGTATCGTATGATTCTTTGGAATTATAGTTTTATGATTTCTTAGAAGAGCAACACCTCTATATTCAAAATTTTCCTGACTTTCATCGATAGAGCTGATAGGCTGACCGATAAGAGGAGAATTACCATCTATTGTAAATCCTGCAACACTAATTTTTCCATTTTCAAAATCAAATATATCTGTTAATGATGCTCGCTCTATAAGTCTCTTTATCTCTTTAGAAGCAAGGTGGTTAGGTGATATAATCTGATCGATTCCGATCTTAGCGAAATATGATTTTTGTGAAGCGTTAAGAAATTCTGGATTGCTGACTCTTGCGATTGTTGTTTTAGCGCCTTTTTGTTTTGCCAGTATGGCTATAAGAAGATTAGTCTCCTGACTTGTCGTTACTGCAATGAATAGATTAGCCTTGGATACTTCGGCTTCTTTTAAGATATCTATAGAAGTGGCATTACCATGCAAGGTCATAACGTCCAGCTTGTTAGCTACACCCTCAAGAACCTCAGAGTTATTATCTATGAGAGTAATGTCTTGATTTTCCTTCTCTAAGAGTTTAGCAAGATGAAACCCTATGGCGCCTGCTCCCGCAATAACTATTTTCATACTAAGATAATCGGTGAATGAGCCATGAATACATCTGGTATAATAATTTCGAAATTATCACAAATAAAAACAAAATTATGATGTTCAAAGATCAATTGCTTAGAAGTAATTTAATTATCGAGGCTTCATAGTATAATTGGCAATCCTCCTTTTCATATCGAATGAGGCACGAGTTGAGAGATCTTCAGCTTTCATAGAAGCAGTGCTATCGTGATGGCAGTATTATATTTTTCCCTGAGGATTTCTCCGCGAGGTCGAAATGGAAAAAAGAATTGAGAGTTCAGCCTTTACACAATGCTTAATTAAGATAAACAATACTCGCATTAAGAATTGTCGCAAAACTTACCCATAGAATATAGGGTACCAGTAAGTATGGAGCGATACTATCTACTTTCTTAAATGCTCTAATAGTTAATAATATCATCACCCACATGATGATTATTATTATCAATGCAAATAATGGTTGCTGTAGAGCAAAGAAAACAGGTGTCCAGATGAGGTTAAGAATGAGCTGTATGATAAATAGTCTTATAGCCGAAGTCTTGAGAGAACTTGAAGGCTTATGCCAGACTCTTGCTATAGCTATACCCATGAGCGTATAGAGAATAGTCCATGCTGGCCCGAATACCCATGTAGGAGGTTGAAAAGAAGGCTTGTTAAGTGTCTGATACCAATCCGTAAGACCAGAGCCCGATAATATACCAGAAGCACTTCCTAAGCCTACACAGACGATTACACATAGAATATACTTGGCAATGAGAGACTGGAACATGATTAGTATTTTATTACAAAATAAGAAAAAAAAATAGCCCACTTAATTATAAGTGAGCTATACAGATTTTTATCTAATTGAAGCTTACTTAGTTGCAGCTTCGTATCTTCTTTCTATCTCGTTCCAGTTGATAACATTAAAGAATGCAGTAACGTAGTCAGGTCTTCTGTTCTGGTAGTTAAGGTAATATGCATGTTCCCAGACATCTAATCCTAAGATTGGTATACCTCCACATCCGACATCTGGCATTAGAGGATTATCTTGGTTAGGCGTAGAACAGACTTCTACTTTTCCTCCATCATGTACACATAGCCATGCCCATCCTGAACCAAATCTTGTTCCAGCAGCCTTAGAGAATGCTTCGATAAATGCATCCTTACTTCCATAAGCCGCATTGACAGCTTCTAACAGTGGTCCTGATAATCTGCCTCTGTCGTTAGGATCCATTGCAGTCCAGAACTGGTTATGATTATAATATCCACCACCGTTATTACGGACAGCAGTATTTGTCATGTCTAAGTTTTTAAGAATATCTTCTATATCCTTACCTGCAAGGTCAGTACCTTCTACTGCTGCGTTTAGTTTCTTAGTGTATCCTGCATGGTGCTTGCCGTGGTGTATTTCCATAGTACGAGCGTCTATGTGGGGCTCTAATGCATCGTGACTGTATGATAAAGCTGGTAATTCGAATGCCATAATTGTTATTTTTTTTAATTTTTATTCTAATTATAAATACTCTCAAATCTAACAAATATTTACATGAAATGTTCTCTCAAGACCTTCTGAATAAAAGCTAAGACCTCACTTAATAATCTTCTGACGTATTAAGAATATTCTAATTATTTTTGTCCTCCTAATAAATAAATGATAATGCAAAAACAAAGAGAGGAAAAAGATTCTATCGGTATTATAAATGTACCAGCTGACAAATACTGGGGAGCACAGACTCAGAGGTCTATTGAGAATTTCAAAATCGGAGGACAGAAAATGCCTCTCGAAGTTATTAAAGCTTATGCCATTCTTAAGAAAGCAGCCGCATTGACTAATGCTGACTTAGATGTATTGCCCAGATCTAAAGCAACACTTATAGGCAAGGTGTGTGATGAAATCTTAGATGGAGAATTAGATGATCAATTTCCTCTTGTTGTATGGCAGACAGGATCTGGCACACAATCTAATATGAATGTCAACGAAGTCATCGCTAACAGAGGACATGTTGTCAAGAAAGGAAAGCTTACAGACAAGAAGAAAGCTTTACACCCTAATGACGATGTAAATAAGTCACAGTCTTCTAATGATACTTTCCCGACAGCTATGCATATCGCTGCTTACTCTAAGCTTAAAGATGTGACGATCCCAGGTCTACAGAAATTAAAAAAAGAATTTGAAAAGAAAGCTAAAGCCAATGCTAAAGTCGTCAAGATAGGACGTACACACTTTATGGATGCGACACCACTTACCTTAGGGCAGGAGTTGTCTGGTTATGCTACGCAATTAGAATTCGCGATACAAGCTATTAAGAATACCCTGACGCATCTTAGTCAGTTAGCCTTAGGAGGTACAGCCGTAGGTACTGGATTAAATACACCTAAGGGTTATGACAAGAAAGTAGCTAAGCATATCAGTAAGTTGACTAAGATTCCTTTCGTTACAGGTAAGAATAAATTCGAAGGTCTTGCCGCTCATGATGCTATCGTAGAATCTCATGGAGCCCTTAAGACCGCGGCAGTATCGCTTATGAAAATAGGCAATGATATACGTATGTTGTCTTCTGGTCCAAGATCAGGAATCGGTGAGATTATCATTCCAGCTAATGAGCCAGGATCTTCTATCATGCCAGGTAAAGTCAACCCAACGCAATCAGAGGCACTGACGATGGCTATGGCACAAGTCATAGGTAACGATGTCGCTATCAATGTAGGAGGTATGAGTGGACAATTTGAGCTGAATGTATTCAAGCCGATGATGATCTATAACTTTCTGATATCAGCACAGCTTATCGGTGACGCTTGTGTCAGCTTCTGTGATAATTGTATAAAAGGCTTAAAGCCCAATAAGAAAAAAATCAAAGAAAGCCTTAATAATTCTCTCATGCTTGTCACTGCCCTCAATACAAAAATAGGGTATGACAAAGCTGCCGAGATCGCGAAGAAAGCCTACAAAGAAGACACGACACTCAAGGAAGCTGCACTAGCATTAGAATATCTTACTGCAAAAGAATTTGATGCATGGGTACGACCTGAAGATATGATCGGGTAGTAGTTATATATAATCTATTAAATTGGCAGCAAAAAATTTATTTCTGATAGACGCCTTAGGAGCAAGTCTATCGGCATTTATGTTAGGTATAGTTTTAGTTAAGCTGCAGGATATCATAGGTATGCCGGTAGATGTATTGTATCTCTTGGCTTTCTTACCGTGTCTTTTTTTGATTTATTCTTTCTCTTGTTATTTCTTCCTCAGACGTAATTGGTCTCCATACCTTAAAGGCATTGCCATAATTAATACACTTTATTGTGTTTTCTCACTATACATGCTCATTGTACATCGATCGAGTGTGACGACACTGGGGTATATCTATTTTATTGTTGAGATCATATTGGTGCTGACTATTGCAAGTGTGGAGTACCGCGTATCGCGGCACGCGATATAAGATATCACTTTAATAGGCATAAGATCTTAGACAATACTTGTAAGCACGTTTAGCCAGTTTCATAAAGTTATTACGCTAAGCGTTTATAAACGTTACTAACGGTTACGATACGACTATTTTCATAAATCCTTAAATATGAATAGCTTATGTCGCGATGTATTATGATAATTTCCTTAAATTTAGATAACACTGTACGTTCTATGGAATATATAGATAAGCGTAATAGAAGGTAGCCTTAGGAAGAATCTAATAAATCATCTATTAGATTCATAGATTAACATTAACATACGCGGGCACTAAGAAAAGCGTTTAAGGCAGATGATCTTAGATTATTAATAAAAAGAACTAAATTGAGTTGAAGACATAAGCGATATATACGTAACTAATAGCAAAAGGTGTATATATACAGTAGTTAGCATCAATCAGGAACAAAAAAAGAAAATATAAATAAATCTAAATTGACAAATTATGAAAAAAGCTATTGTAACTGGCGGATCCTCAGGACTAGGATTGGCAATTGCTAGAGAATTGGTAAAAAACAACGTACAAACCATAATTCTTGCAAGAACTAATGAGGATTTACAACGAGTAAATAAGGAAATTCAGAATTCACTTCTTACAACGTATCAATGTAATGTAGGTAATGAAAAGGAAGTACTTAATTTTTTCAAAGATATTGAGAGCAAATCTTTTTCTCCAACCTTGCTTTTTAATGTTGCAGGTGTTGGAAAATTTGGAGATCCAAAAGAAAACACAAGTGAAATGATAACTACAGTTTTCGAAGCAAGCTTAATTGGCATGATTCTAATGTGCTCCAATTTTTTAAAGTCTATCAATGAAGAATCTTCTAACTTAATTGTTAATGTTATGTCGACTGCAGCACTTGTAGGAAGACCATTGGAAAGCGTTTATTGTGCAGCAAAATGGGGAGCCAGAGGATTCACTGAATCTTTGAAAGTGTATTTAAAAGGTAGCTCAACAAAGATAATGGCAGTTTTTCCTGGTGGAATAAATTCACCATTCTGGATAGACTCAGGCATGAGTCCAAATTTAGAAACTTTTATGCAACCTGAACATGTAGCAAAAAAAATTGTGTTCAGTTCACTAAATGTCGATTCATCTTATGTAATGGATATCACAATCAATCGAATCTAATGAGTGAATTTGGAAATAGAGGAGGATCACTAAATGAAATAAGGATAATAGACAAAGTAGTTATTAAATCATACAATGGAATAATTCCTAGAGGTTACGAAAAATTGATAGAAGAAGCTGACTATCTTCGAAATATTTCTTTTACTCAACGAAATAAAGACAGAAAGCTATTTCCAGAAGTTATCGATCTAATTAACGACAGAGAAAATAAATCAATTGAATTAAGAATTGAAAAGATTGATGGAATTGCATTCTCTAAACTTATATTATCAAATCAGATTAACTCAAATGATGCTCGGGATTATATTTGCTACTCCATAGACATACTTCTAAATAATCTTTTTTGTCTTAATAATGGAGTTATTGATCCAAAAATAGGATATAAGAAATATCATTCAAACAGAATTTCTTTATCTAGAAAATATTTAAGACGTCTTCCATATTTAGAGCCAATATTAGATTCTTCTGTAATTTATGTAAATGGAATAAAGCGTCCATCATTTAATACGTTTATCAGGTTTCTCGATGAACAATCCACAAAAATATTTAAGTCTAAAAATTTAGTATCCGTCCATGGAAATTTTCACTTGGACAATATCCTAATCAAAGAAGCCTTAAACAAAACAAAAGAAGATGTAATGTTTATTGATCCAAGAGGAGATCAACTAGGTTACCCACATTATGACTTTTCCAAGATCTTAATAACACTTGAGGGCTATTATGATGAGATCCACTATAATAAATACAATTTAGATTACAAAAAGAATGGAAAAGCATTTGAGTTTAACCTTGAAATTGATACTAAATGGTCACCTATTTACAAGAATTGCTTATCACAGGTACGTGAATACTTTGATGAATTTCATAAATTAGAATCACATTATTCGAAACATGAATATGTTCTACTAATTTATAGTTCAATGTGTATACATATTCTTAGCTTTATTTTCTATCATGCCTTTAGATTAAACCCAGATACAAAGAGAATTCGTGCATACTTTGCACTACTGTTTCTTTTCGCCGACAAACTCATTAATGTATCCAAGAATAAAAGCCTTGAAATAATTTCTAATAAAAGAATACTCGAAAACTAGATGGATATACAAGACTATATTAAGATAATCTCAGAAAGCATTACATCAAACAATTGTATTGCATTTATTGGTGCTGGAGCTTCGGCAGCATACACTGATGAAAATGACAAAAGCTATGAAGGATTTCCATTGGCATCTGGGCTTCTAGAATTATTAAAATCGGACAAACCATATTTACAAGGAACATCAAAAATTGAAGAGGCGTCTTTTTTAATTAAACACCACGAAGGTCGACTTAAACTGGAATCTCAACTAAGCACCATATTTTCAAAAAAGATCAAACCTTTACCATGTCATGATATTTTAGCCGAAATTCCGTTCTGTTCTTATGTTTCTATGAATTTTGATGAATTACTAGAGTCTGCACTTAATGTAAGATATCAAAATGTTCAACAGATAATTAAGGATATTGATGTTGCTCATTTAGTTTCAAATCATACTACAGTTGTAAAGCCGCATGGAACTATATCGAAGAAGGAATCTTTAAAAATAGCAACCGACGAAGTATTAGATTTCGAAGATGCAACACCAATTTTACATAAATATTTGTTATCACTACTAGCAAATAAGGTAGTATTATTTATTGGTTTCGGATTGGGAGATTATGACTTTATAAACTTAATAACATATCTCAAAAAAAACTTGGGACATCACATGCCAAAAAGTTATGCTGTTCTTCTAAGTTCAAATAATTATTTGGATAGTTTTTGGGAGTCACATAATATAAAAATTATAAACTCTGATGCGACTTACTTCTTATCCAATTTACTTAAAGAGGTTAAAAAAATAAGATTCCAAATGCAAGAAGATTTGGAACCTTGGATGAAAAATGAATTCTTTCAGGAGCTAATGGAAATTAGAAGTCTTCCAACAGAAACAGAAGTAATAGAAGCACTACTTGTTAAAATTAAAACAAAAATCGGAAGAGATGAAAATTTAGCTAATGTCCAAAATTCAGTTATGGACGCAATCAATTTAGTCCTAACACATAGAATCAATTATTCAGCGTTAAAAAAAATCGGAAAGCACATCGACAATATGTTTTCGGTTTGTATTCAAGAAAAAAAACCAATTTGGAATGAATTTCAACAATTACTGTTTGATAGACAAACGATAACGCATGAAATTAATTCGAAAGCAAAGGAAGTTGTTCAAGATTCAAAAAATATATTACTTTATAGTTCAAGTCAAAGAGTTGGGAATTTATTGGAATCATTGGATCCAAAAGAGCAGAGCGAAATAACACTTATCATCGGTGAATGCCGACCTAAATCTCCTAATTCATTTCAAGATTCAATATTAACGGCTAAAAGATTTAGAGAATCTAACTATCAAATTCGAATGATACCAGATATGGCGATATTTCATCAAATTGAAAAAGGCCATATTGACCTAGTACTAATGGGAGCCCACATGGTATTCTGTTCAAAGAAAGGTGAACAAAAGTATTTCATTAATACATGTGGCTCTTCGGCAATTGTAGAAATAGCTCATAAGTTTAGCATACCTGTTCAAATAATCTATGAAAAAGACAAAGAGGTTTTGCTAAATGATGGCGAAAACCCAACAGGTATATCTTATGACGAGGAAGAAAATATTGTATCAGAGGCAATTACAGAAATATCTAAAGACAATCTGCTATCTGACAGAACAAGGATAATTAATGTTGGATATGACTTAGTGACTTGGAAAGACAATTTAGTTGGAGTAACAGATTAGATGACTGATGCTAATCGAGTAGACGGTCCCACCAGCGATAACTGATGGGATGCGCCTACGCCAGAGGCGTACAGGTCTCACACCACCGTACCCATTCGACTACGCTCAGGGCAGGCAGTACGGGTCTCCCCGCAGAGCGGGGCAGGCTGTATACGGCGGTTCGGAATACCATAAACTACAATGCTCTTTGTACCATCGTAGCGTAGTCTTTTACTTTAAGCAAAGGCTATCGTGAGATTCCAGAGCGAATTTCAGACGATATTCCGTTCAGTCCTTCCCAGATTGTGAGACTTCAAGGCGATGGGTTTAACATGCCTTGCTCGTTATCTTCTGGTACTATGACCTCGGCTGACTTCCTTCTCTATCTTTATAGAGTTAGGATCTCCCTGGGTAAGACACCGATCCTTCAGTTGACATCCTCGTGATCTACAGATGAGGGCATTTTGACCATGGGCTTTACAAAGATCCCGCAGAGCGGGACAGGTAGTGCTTGCTTACCCTCCCTTAACTGCCTCCGTATCACGTTCCTGTTCGTAGGAGCCAACTTTCGTAGTCCTGCTTCCTTCAGATGAGCAATCTCTCACTCCACCCTTGCAGCTTACTACAGACTTATGTCAAATTCGTCAGGTAGATCTTTCATCTACTGGATCGTTTTGGTTAGTTTTACTAACCGTGTCATGCCAGGCACACACAATAGATAAGAAGTAATAGCTCCTTCGTCACTACTACTCTTATCATCATCCGTTACCTACAAGTGAAATGGCCCACCCCAAAAAGCAAAGAGTGCTGCCGCACACATTGCTTTTATCCACTCTAACATTAAAAATAATTCTTATATTTGATCTAAATTAGGTCAAACGCAAATATGACAAGTTTCGGCGAATACATTCGAGATAATAGAATTAGAAAAAATTGGACCCAAACTGAATTTGGCGCTCAATTGGGAATCAATTCAAGTGCTATAAGTAAGATTGAAAACGGTTCTAAAGCTTTGAGTAAGAAAAAGTTGAATTTATTATCACAGATTTTTAAAGTTCCAATACAGGAAGTAAAGGAACTATACTATGCTGATAAATTCACAAATGAACTGATCGCTAATAATTGTACAACTAAAGTCATTGAAAGAATGAAAGTTTCAATGGAAACTAAAAACAAATTACATGAGAGATAATGTGAGCATGGTTAAAGAACCACAATTAGAAATTTTTAATACTCCTAAAAAGCCAATACCAAGGCGTGCCGATAATAAAGTAGCAATTGATGTTGTATCGCTTTTTTCTGGATGTGGCGGAATGGACTTAGGATTTCATCAAGAGAAATTTAATATAAAATATGCAAATGATATTGATCAACATGCATGCATAACATACAAAAACAATATAGGCGATCATATAGTTTGTGAAGACATTACTAAATTAGATTACAATACTATCCCAGACGCTGATATTATTTTAGGTGGCTTCCCTTGCCAAGATTTTTCAATGATCTGGAAAAGAGGTGGTGTAGATACAGATAGAGGCAATTTATATAGGAATTTTGTAGAAATTGTTGAAAAGAAAAATCCTTATATGTTCATTGCAGAAAATGTAAAAGGACTATTAACTGCAAATAAGAAAAAAGCAATCACGCAGATAATGCAAGATTTTTCTGAAACTGGAATTCATGGTTATGAAACTAAGCCATATTTAATAAATTTCGCTGATTATGGAGTGGCTCAATTGAGAGAAAGAGTTCTAATAATTGGAATTAGAAAAGATATTGAATATGTTTTTGAAATACCAAAACCTACTCACAATAAAAACAATTATGTTTCCTCTAAAGAAGCATTAAAAGGAGTTAAAAGAGTAAAACATAATAACAGACATCAAAACCTCCAACCAAGAACAATTGAAAAACTAAAATTAATTCCACCAGGAGGGAATTTTGCCAGTATTCCCAAAACTTCTCCCCATTATGTAAAAGGTATGATATCACATGTATACCGCAGATTACATCCAGATAAACCTTCTAAAACAATCATAGCAGCAGGTGGAGGTGGTACTTGGGGTTATCATTATGATGAGCCAAGGTCACTAACCAACAGAGAAAGAGCAAGACTCTTTGGATATCCAGATGATTTCGTGTTTGATGGGACTATATCTCAAGTTCGGAAGCAAATTGGTAACTCTGTACCTCCATTAGCTATTAGACCATTTGCAAAAAAAATAAAGAAGTTTCTACAAATTATTAAGGAAGAATATCATGTATACTAATTTAATATCACATGGAGGAAACTTCCGACAAGCTCTAATAAACGAATTTAATACTGCAAAGAATGTTCAAATAGCATCAGGTTATACTTCTCTAAATATTATTCAACAATTTAGACCTAATTTTATTGATGTTGCAGGAAACGGAGGCACTTCAAAGTTTCTATTAGGAATGGCATTTTATGAAGGATTAGGAGCAAAGAAATTAGAAGCACTTTTATCATTAAATCAAGAATTGAAGGCTCTTAATGAACATTCAGGCGTATTTGTAACAAATGGCCGAAGATATCATGGCAAGGTTTACAGATTTTATAATGAACATGGTTCAAATATTTTCGTTGGATCTTCTAATTTTTCATCCAGCGGTACTTATGGAAATATTGAATGTACCGTACCAATTGAAACTGACGTAAAAAAAGCACAAATAATAAATTTCTTAGATGATTTATACTCTGCAGAATATTCAATAAATATTTCTAATGCAGAAATAAAAGAATCTGGAAAAAGAAAGAGCCTAAGAACAAACATTGAAACTTATTGGGCTGCACTTCAAAAATACAACCCTGGTACAATAAATACAGCTACTTTACCCAAATTCACATTCCCTCTTGAAAGAGTAGCCGAAAAAGAAAAATCAAACTTAAATGTATATTTTGGAAAAGGTAGATTAGATAGGAAAACCGGAATAGTTAAGCCTCGACCTTGGTATGAAATTGAACTGATCGCAAATAGAGATTTAAATTCACAACCAAATTACCCTAAAGGTGATTTTTTGGCTTATACGGATGATGGACTAATTATTCCAATGAGTACGCAGGGTGATTATTACAAAAATATAAGATCAAAGAAAAGCTTACAAATATTTGGAATTTGGTTAAAGGGAAAATTGGAGAAGAGTGGAGCTTTAAACCAATTAGAGCCTGTAACTTTGGATACGTTAATAGAGTATGGTAAAACTAATTTAGTCTTCTATAAAATTGATGAAGGCAAGTACTATATGGAGTTTTAGCCATCGCAATTGCAGCACACTGACGTCCTCGTTCCTGCGGGCGACAGAGAGCTACAAGCCATCCAAAAGAGGGAGTAGCAGATGAATAAGTAGTATTTCAAAAAGGAGCACCTGTAGGTAACATTAAAGGCTGAAGATTCTATTGAAAATGAATCTTCGGTCCTGTTGGACGAAGCGTATCCAAGTAGGTGATAGGTTCTATGCCATTTCGATTTTGCTGATGAGTGGGATTATGTAAGAGATCAGCGATTGATATATTTTTCTATGTAGTTGTTGGTTTGTTCGATATGATATGTTCTACTATATTTTTTTTATTTCTAATAATTTGAGGTAGTAAAGAGTTCATATTTTCAGTTTTGAGCATAGCTCCGCCCGCCCCCGTTACCTGAAGTTTGTAACTTAAGATTAATTTAATATTAGTTTGAAGTTGCAAACTTAAAAAGAGCGTTGGCACCGATGAATACAGGCAGGCTTAATAATATTTAAGCTTGAAGATGTTCCATAAGATTTTGATTTGATTTTTCAAGCTCAAGGCAAGAGTGAATGATTTCGTTGGAGACGATTCGAGAATAATAATACTCGAAAAGAGTTAACCACGATAGTGGGTGGGCTGAGGAATAGCCATAGCTACCGCCGTGGGCGGCACAGGTAACCGCGAGTATTTTTAACGAAGAAATTGCAGAATTAAGTTAAAATATACGGGACATTCTTAAGCTTAAATATTATAACTATTCTTAATCTTGTCCATCCAGAAATCTTATAAATAGTGTTCTCACTTGATGGTATAAGATTGTAATTAAGATGCTACAAGAGCACGAATAAGATGAAGCATCAACAAGCGAAAGAAAATATTTCAATATAATAATCACTTCCATGTCGCGAATCCCTCTTGTAGATCATATATTAGTTAAACAACATTAGTCATGAGAAATATATCAACTTTCTTTTTATTCATTTTTACTATAATCTTAGCTTCCTGTTATGATGCTCTTATACTACAAGAACCTGAAGTGACTTTCCCTGATAATGTAGAACTTTTGGAGGGTAACCTTCTGGGTAGCGTCGAAGATGAAGCTGGTTTGCCTATCAGTGATGCTCTTGTAACATGTCTCAGTTGTCTGCCTGTGCAAGAAGTTATGACAGATTATAAGGGAGACTTTCGATTTCTAAATGTAGAAGTAAAAGGAGGATCAGCTTACTTAACAGTAAATTCTTCTGGAAAATTTGACGGATTTAGGAGAGTACCATTGTTAGAGGATAAACTTAATTATACAAGAGTTCTACTTAAGGAGAAGGTTTCATTGGGAAGACTTTCTGCCTCGCAAGGTGGAGATCTCAGTCACATTAGTGGAGCAGTGATTTCATTACCAGCTAACGGAATAGTAGATGCCACTGGACAATCTTACTCAGGAGATTATAATGTTTTCATGTCATGGATAGACCCAACTTCAGAAGATCTAAATCTTAGAATGGTAGGTGACCTGAGTGCTGTAGATTCCGAGGGAGAGCTTGTGGGCCTGTCTACATATGGTATGCTACAAGTAGAGCTGGAAGCTACAGATGGATCTGAATTGAATCTAAGTGAGGGCAGCACAGCCGTTCTCGAATTTCCTGTACCACAATCAATAAGAACAAATGCACCTACAGAAATTCCACTCTGGAATTATGATGAAACAAATGGTTACTGGGTAGAAGAAGGTAGTGCTGTTCTGGATGGTAACAAGTATGTAGGAGAAGTATCTCACTTCAGTACATGGAATGTTGATATTAAGATTGATCCTGTAGATATTTGCGGCTCTATTGTTACAAGTGACTTCACAAAAGGGCTTTCTTATTTCCAAGTGAAATTAGGAGGTGAAACATTCCAAGGCACAGGTGGATGGCTCTGTGATGACGGATCTTTTAGATTTATAAATGTACCAAGCGGAGAGATATTAACTCTGGACATCTTAAATTATTGTGGAGAGTTAATCGAAACAATAAACATAGGACCATATGAACCAGATAAAGTAGATTTAGATCCAATAACTCTATCGGCAGACGCAGAAATCACTTTCGTGCAATTAACTGGTAATGCAATTGATTGTAATAATAATGCTTTAACTGAAGGCTTAGTAACTATCAATTTGGAAAATGACTCTTATTCATTTCCTATAGAATTAGATGGTAGTTTTGATTTTACTTTTCCTATCTGTGGGGAGTTTCAAGCAACTGTGCAAGTCTTTAACATTACTGATTTATCAACATCCATTTTTATAACAATATCAGATCAGACACTTGATTATAATCTGGAAAACATTCAGGCATGCGAGGAAAAGCCTGAAGAGTATTATTATTTCAAGGGAGTGGATGCCGTTAATGGCCTTACTTCAGAAAGGTTTTATACTGAACCAGAATATTTCTTGCAGATGGATTATAGATTAGGAGATACTCTTCAAATTACTGGGCATAAGTGGGGGGATACTAATGGTGATGATGTAATTTTTTTATTTCTACCAGATATCCCTGAAGAGAAAATGCAACAATTGGGATCTGTTTTGTTATTTATTAACCTTATGCATAACGGTGGAAAATTAACGATTGAAAATGCAAAAGTAACTATTACTTCACTAGGTCCAATATTAGGGAACGGCCTTTATGAACATATAGAAGGGTTCTTCGAAGGGTCTGACGGGGATAGTCGTGTTAATGGTAATTTCAGAGTAAAAGGTTAGACTTTAATAACCCTTATCGATATAATAAAGAAAGTTAAAAACGGAGATAAGAGGTCTGCTAAGGACCTCTATCTTCATTCTTATAGGTGGCTTTTTGCTACAGCACTTAGATTGCCCCAGATAAAAGTACAGCCAAGGATGCCCTTCAAAATACATATATAAAAATCTATTCCAATATAGAAAGTATACACTTAGAGTCGGAAGCGATGATCGCAGGTTGGATGAAAAAAATCGGCTCTATGTTGATTAGTGTGGAAAATGCTATTTTAGGTGGTAAAAATTCCATATGAATAGTGATAAGATATTTGAACTTGCTTTAGGATTAGAAATGCCATGGTATTTAAGTAAAGTTGAGTTAGA